>Ga0187892_10000071_pt1 | contig 224660 bp, 222 predicted proteins | sample MA1701073metaG_FD_139345 | JGI IMG/M metagenome (GOLD analysis project Ga0187892, IMG submission 139345) | Bio-ooze microbial communities from a basaltic lava cave in the Kipuka Kanohina Cave System on the Island of Hawaii, USA - MA170107-3 metaG ... | reverse complement strand
GGGTTACACTCTGTCGGCATCGGGGCGCTCCTTCGGACCTGATCAAGTCGTTTCGGCAAAACAACTTTCTCAGAGTCCACGCCCCGATGCACTCACTTAGTTTGAGAAATCCGGGCTAGACCGACGCGTCGGAGCGTTCGTCCGCGCCCGAAGGTTTCGCCGTGATCCGAGCCTTGGCGAGCGCCGAATGTGGAAGCGCCTTCGCAATCGTCAACTCGACGGTCTCAAATTCCGCCGCCAGACTCCGGTCGGCCCTTACACTGCCGACTTCTACTGCGAGCAATACAAGCTCGTCGTCGAGATTGATGGTGGGCAGCATCGGATGGACCATATCGTAGCCGCGGACGCTGAGCGCGACCGCTATTTGCTTGCGCGTGGCTACGTTGTCTGCAGGATCCCGCACCTGATCGCGATCCAGGAGACCGATACGGCGCTGGCAATGATTCGCGCCACGATTGGGCAGCGGGGGTAGGCACAAGGTCTTCCCCCTCTCCCCCTGCCCCCTCGCCCCGGGGCGAGGGGGAAAACTACGCCCGATACTTCTCCTTCACGTGCACGGTGCTCGCCGGGGGCCCTTCTCGCCTTCCCGCGCTACATAGCTGACGACGTCGCCGGGCCTGAGCGTGTCGAAGCCGGCGTCGACGACGGCGTTCCTGTGGAAATAGATCTCCTGCCCGTCCGGCGCCTCGATGAAGCCATACCCCTTGTCGGCAAAGACGCGCGCGACATTGCCGAAGTCCTGCGGCTCGTCATGCGTTTTCACCTCGCCGCGCAGGCGCTTGACCTTGCGCTTCAGCTGGCGCCGGGCCGCATCGAAGGCGGTGCGGATCGCGACCATGGGATCCGCGTTCCACTGATGGCCGGCCGTGCTCGGGCGCACCGCGACCTCCTTGCCGCCCGGCAGCACGAGATGAATGCGCACCTGAAACGGCGTGCCCTTGCGCCGGCCCTTCTCGGGCTTGTCGACGACCACGCGGCACGACGTGATTCGGCCGTAAAGCTCCTCGAGATGCGCGATCTCGTCGAGGATGCGCCGGCGCACCGCGTCCGACGGTCCGATATTGTCGAACACGATCTGGGGCTCGGTTTCCATGCCTGATGATCCTTTGTGCCGACGTTGGCAAACGCCCGTCCAAGGGGGAAACGGGCCGGCCGGGGCTGGCGTTCCCGCATCTGGACAAGGCGACGCGGCCGTCTCAGGTTATGGAGCGAGGCCGCATCCGAGGACCGCCATGGACGACAAGACCCGCACCGAGCTCGAGGCCGCGGCGTTTCGCCGCCTCGTTCGGCACCTGCGCGAGCGCGCCGACGTGCAGAACCTCGACCTCATGAACCTGGCCGGCTTCTGCCGCAACTGCCTCTCGAAATGGTATCTGGCGGCGGCCGAAGAGAGGGGCGTCAAGCTCAGCGACCCCGAGGCGCGCGAGATCGTGTACGGCATGCCGTACGAAGAGTGGAAGAAGAAGCACCAGAAGGAAGCCGGCGCCGATCAGAAGGCGAAGTTCGCGCAATCGCACAAGCACTAGGGCGCGGCTCGATCGGCGACGACGCCCCTCGCGACCCTAAGCGCGTTCTGAGCGACCACGGCGCGCCGCATCTCGTGCACGATCTCACCGCGCGCGATCTCGTTTCGTAGGCGCGTCCATCGTAGGGGCGCGCTGCGCGCGCCCTGCTTCCGCAAGCGCAGCGCAGACAGCGTTCGCAGAGTGTGCAAATGCGGCCCAATTGCGGTGTTGGCGCAGGAAAGGGCGCGCGCAGCGCGCCCCTACGCGCGAGACGCCCATCGTCCCCGCTGTTCACAGGTGTGGATAGCGCGCAAAGAAATCTCCGTTGCCGCAGCGGCTCGTTCCGCTAGCTTCGCGCCAACGCGCATACGAGAAAGACGGGGCATCATGGCGGACGGAACCGGAGCGATCGAGCACGGCAAGAGAGCCAAGGCCGGCGAGATCGCGGGCGAAGCGCTGCGCAAGTACATCGAGCGCATCGAGCGGCTCGAGGAGGAGAAGAGGGCGCTCTCCGGCGACATCCGCGAAATCTACGCCGAGGCCAAGGGCAACGGCTTCGAGCCGCGCGTGATGCGCAAGGTCGTGTCGCTGCGCAAGATGAAGGCCGCCGACCGCGAGGAGGAAGAGGCGCTGCTCGAGGTCTATCGCGCGGCGGTCGGAGTGTGAGGCGCGGGAACGGCCCTCACTTCCCATTCGCCAAGCGGCGAATGGGCCCTTTCTCTCCCGCTAGCGGGAGAGAAAGGAAAACAAGCGCCGCGTCGTGTCATCACCTCTCTCCCTCTGGGAGAGAAGCGGCCCGCCTTAATACTGACCGTCATCCCGACCGGAGCGAGCCGCTCTTGCGGCTCGCGAAGTGGAGGGATCGTGCGACGCTGCGGCACGATCCCTCCACGACGCGGGCCTTCGGCCCGCTTACGCAGAATTGCGCCAGGCGGCGCAATTCTGCCGAAGGCCCGCGTTGCGGGCCGTCGCGGCCGCGCCAAGAGGCGCGCCCGCTCCGGTCGGGATGACGGGCCAAAATAAAGGCTCGCGGGTATACGAAGGGCAGCCGACTACGCCTGCTTGGCCTGGATGATGCTGCGGCGGATCGCGCGCGTACGCGTGAACTTCTCGAACAGCGTGGCGCCGTCGCCCTTCCTGATCGCGCGCTGCATCACCGAGAGGTCCTCGTTGAAGCGGCCGAGCATTTCGAGCACCGCCTCCTTGTTGGTGAGGAACACGTCGCGCCACATGGTGGGATCGGAGGCGGCGATGCGCGTGAAGTCGCGGAAGCCGCCGGCCGCGAACTTCACGACGTCGCCCTTGATGTCGGACTCCAAGTCCACCGCGGTGTCGACGATCGTGTAGGCGATGAGATGGGGCAGGTGCGAGGTGATCGCGAGCACGAGGTCGTGCCGCTCCGCCTCCATGATCTCGACGTGCATGCCGGCCTGGCGCCAGAGGTTGCGCACCGCGCGCACGGCCTTCATGTCGGTGCCGGGCGGCGGCGCCAGGATGCACCACCGCTGGTGAAACAGCTCGGCGAAGCCCGCTTCCGGACCCGAATGCTCGGTGCCGGCGACCGGATGGCCGGGCACGACGTGCACATGCCGCGGCAGCGCCTTCACCATCGCGTCGCGGGCGAGGGTCTTGCACGAGCCCACATCGGTGACGATGGCGCCGTCTTTGAGATGCGACGCCATCGCCGCGCACACCGGCCCGATCGCCAGCATCGGCACGCACACGGCGACGAGATCGGCGCCTTCGACGCTCTTGCCCGCATCGGCCTCGGCGCGGTCGATGAAGCCGAGCTCGAGCGCCTTGGCGCGCACCGCGGGCTTGGCGTCGTGGCCGACGATCTCGCCGGCCAGATGCTGCTTCTTCAGCACCCAGCCGAGCGAGGAGCCGATGAGGCCGAGGCCGATCAGCGTCACGCGATCGAAGCGGACCGGCGCGCCGGTGCTGCGCGGCATGGGATCAGCGTTTGACGAAGTCGCCGAGCGCCGCGACCGTGGCGCGCATTTCGGTCTCGGACCCGATCGTCACGCGCAGGCAATCGGGCAGGCCGTATCCCGCAACCTTGCGCAGGATGATGCCGCGCTTCAGCAGAAAATCGTTGGCGGCGTTCGCGTCCTTGCCGTTCTGCCTGGGAAAGCGCACGAGCACGAAATTGCCGACCGAGGGCGGCACTTCCAACCCGAGCGACGCCGCCTGGGCCGAGAACCACGGCAGCCAGTGGTCGTTGAGCGTGCGCGCCTGGTCCACATGCGCCACGTCGGCGAGCGCGGCAACGCCCGCCGCCTGCGCCGGCAGCGTCACGTTGAACGGCCCGCGCGTGCGGTTGATGGCGTCGACCACCGGCGCCGGGCCATACATCCAGCCGAGGCGCAGGCCCGCGAGCCCGTAGATCTTGGAGAAGGTGCGCGTCATCACGACGTTGCCCGCCTTCTCGGCCAGATCAACGCCCGCGGTGTAGTCGTTGCGCGTGACGTATTCGGCGTAGGCGGCGTCGATGACCAAGAGGACGCGCTCGGGCAGCGCCTTGTGCAGCCGCTCGACCTCGTCCTTGGTGACGTAGGAGCCGGTCGGATTGTTGGGATTGGCCTGGAACACGATGCGCGTGCGGTCGCTCAGTCTGGCGATGAGCGCATCGACGTCGGCGCGAAGGTTCTTCTCTTTGGCTATGACGGGTTTCGCGCCGGCCGCGAGCGTCGCGATCGGATACATCGCGAAAGCGTGCTCGGTGAACAACACCTCGTCGCCCGGACCGGCATAGGCCTTCGTCAAGAGCCCGATCAGCTCGTCCGAACCGTTGCCGATCACGATGCGATCGCGATCGAGACCATGGTGCTTGGCGAGCGCCGCGCGGAGATCGGCCGAGGCCCCGTCGGGGTAGCGGTGCAGCCTCTCGGCCGTCGCGCGATAGGCGGCGACGGCGCGCGGGCTCGGCCCCAGCGAACTTTCGTTGGAGGCGAGCTTGATCGGCTCCGCGTGGCCTTCGGCCTTGGAGTCGCCGGGGATGTAGGGAGCGATGTCGAGAATGCCGGGACGAGGCTGGGGTCCGCTCATGGGCGCTGGGCGAATTCGACGGCGCGCGGGCCGCTCTGATCGAGGGGGCGGGGATAGGCGCCGAGCCAGACCGCGCCGGCCGCGCCAAGACGAGGATCGTCGGGCCCCACATACTCCGCGTGCGCGAAAAGCGAAAGGCCCTTGGCCCCGGTTTCGGCGCAGACCTTGATGGCGCCCGCCGGCGCCGTCGCGGCCGCCGTCAGCGTCACGTCGTCGCCGCTCGGCTCGACGATGCCGCGGCCGATCACCAGCGCTTCGGTTTGCGCGGCGCGGGGCGGCGCGAAGAAGGGCAAGCGGCCGAGAACGACGATCGGCGCGCCCTTCTTCCGGGCCTCGATCAACGACGAGAGCCAGGGAACGCCGCCGACTTGTCCCGGCGCCGGCAGCACGGCCAGATCGATTCCGCCGGCGAGGCCGCGCGCCAGCGATTCCGCGGCGCCCAGCGATGCCGGGCGGACGCGGGGGCAGAAATGGAGCACAGTCTCCCACTCCGCTTCGGGATCGGCGGCGATGCGAAGGCCGCCTTGGCGCTCGTAGGACGCGGCCATGATCGCGCGCCAGATGCGCAGGATGCGGTCCTTCTCCTCCGCTTCCGCGGGGCGCGCGAGCAGGCGGCGCATGATCTGGGCCTCGCGCGCCGGCCGGTAGATCGGCGCGTCGGCCGTCGTCTTGGCGCGCCCCACCTCGGCCACGAGCTCGCCGCGGCGGACGACGAGATCGAGCAGACCGTCGTCCACCGCGTCGATGGCGCGGCGCAGCTCCTCGAGCGGCGGCAAAACGCGGGTCATAAGCCGCAATCTAGCGTAGCGGCGGAGCGCCGTCACAGGGCGCGGCGCGGCTTTTCGGTTCCGCTGCGCGCAGATCGCAAGCGCGGACCGCGGCGAGAAGACGGCTTCGTGCAGGACGGCCTCGCCCCCCTCGATCCGCGCCGTGTCGGGGAGGTCGTCGGGCGGCGCCTCTGCGCGCCGCCGGCATTGACGCGGAGGGCCGCGCTGCCTAGCTATCGCCCACCCTGCAACTTGAGGCCGTTCCCTCCGGCCGCCACCCCGCACAGAAATGCCGATCAAGATTCCCGACGACCTCCCCGCCGGCCGCACGCTCGAGGAGGAGGGTGTCGTCATCATTTCCGAGCACGACGCCATCCGCCAGGACATCCGCCCGCTCAGGATCGCGATGCTCAATCTCATGCCGGAGAAGATCAAGACCGAGACGCAGCTGGCGCGCCTGATCGGCGCCACGCCGCTGCAGATCGAGTTCACGCTGCTGACGACGGCGACCTACACGCCGACGCATACGCCGCGCGAGCACATGACGGCCTTCTACCGGCCCTGGAACAAGCTCCGCAGCGAGCGCTTCGACGGCCTCGTCGTCACCGGCGCGCCGGTCGAGGAAATCGAGTTCGAACAGGTCAAATACTGGCCCGAGCTCTGCGAGATCTTCGACTGGGCCGCGACCCACGTCTTCAGCACCTACAACATCTGCTGGGGCGCCCAGGCCGCGCTCTATCACCGCTTCGCGCTGCCGAAATACCTGCTCCCGCGCAAGCTCTCGGGCGTGTACGAGCACCGCGTGGTCAAACGCGGCACCGAAATCCTGCGCGGCTTCCCCGACAGCTTTCCGGTACCGGTCTCGCGCTACACCGAAGTGCGCGCGCGCGACATCATCAAGCATCCCGAGCTCGAGATCCTGGTCGAATCCGAGGAGGCCGGCATCTGCCTGATCCAGGAGCGCGCGGCGCGGGCGTTCTACATGTTCAACCACCTCGAATACGACACCTTCACGCTCAGCGACGAATATCAGCGCGATATCAAGGCGCGGCCCGACGCGGTGCGCATCCCCGAGAACTACTTTCCCGACGACGATCCGGCGAAGACGCCGCGCAATTCCTGGCGCGCCTACGCCCACCTGCTCGTCTCGAACTGGATCAACGAGACCTACCAGCACGCGCCGTTCGACCTCGGCCAGATCGGCCGCGAGGGCACTCAGCCGCCGCGCCGCGTGGCCGGCCGGGCCAAGGACGGGGCGGGCAAGACGCGCCGGCGCTGAGCCCGCGCCGGCACCGCGTGCGCGGCATAGACCTGCTTGCTCGCCTCGATCACGATCGCTCCGGCCAAGAACGCAAGGAACGCCGACCCGTATTTGTCCCAGGCCGGCGCCCACGCCAGCAGCAGGCGCGAGCGGAATGGCGGCATGATCAGCGCCTTCTCGGTGCGCAGCGGCGTGAACATCGAATCGCGCAGGAGGCGCGTGATCTGGCCAAGCGAAAACGGCCGGCCATGCGCGAACGGCGTGCGCTCGAGCCGCGACCAGAGGCTCCGCCGGTTGGGCACGATCACGATCATGCGCCCGCCATCCGCCATGACGCGCCAGATTTCGCGCAGCATCGCGCGCAGCGCTTCGCTGGATTCGACCGCATGCACCAGGAGGACGCGGTCGACCGCGCGGTCCGGCAGCGGCAGGTGCGTCTCCTCGCCGAGGGCGGTGGCGTTGAGGGCGTCGGGCGGCCAGTGGAGCACGCCTTGCTCCGCCGGCATCACGGCGACGGTGCGCTCGGCCTCGCCCTGCCAAAGCCCGAGATAGGGCACGGCGTAGCCGAAACCGAGCACGCGCTCGCCCGCGACCTTGGGCCAGAGCGCGCGCAGCTTCAGACGCAGCAGGCGGCGCGCGGTGAGGCCGAGGCCGGTCGAGTAGAAGTCGCGAAGATCGAGGACGTCGTTCCACATGGCGGCCCTACGCCCGCCACTCTATCAATTCCGCCGCGGGATGTTAGGTTCGGCGCGCCGCCGGATTCCCGAGATCGCGAGGTAAGCCATGGCTCGATTCGAGATCGAGCGCATTCCCGTCCTCCAGGACAACTACGTTTGGCTCGTCCGCGAGCCCGAGGCGAACGTGACCGCCGCGGTCGACCCTTCGGTTGCCGGCCCGGTGCTGGCGGCCGCCAAGCGCCGCGGCTGGCGCATCACGCACGTGCTCAACACCCACCACCACCCCGACCACACCGGGGGCAATCTCGAGATCAAGCAGGCGACCGGTTGCACCATCGTGGGCCCGAGCCACGACCGCGACCGCATCCCGGGCATCGATGTCGAGGTGAGCGACGGCGACGCCTACACCTTCGGCAAGGAGAAGGGGCAAGTCTTCTTCGTGCCCGGGCACACGCGCGGCCACATCGCGTTCTGGTTCGGCGGCAGCGACGCCCTCTTCTGCGGCGATACGCTGTTCTTGATGGGCTGCGGGCGGCTGTTCGAGGGCACGCCCGAGCAGATGTGGAAGAGCCTTTCGCGGCTGCGCGCGCTGCCCGAGACCACGAAGGTCTATTGCGGGCACGAATACACGCAATCCAACGCCCGCTTCGCGCTCACGGTCGATCCGGCGAACGAGGACCTGAAGGCGCGCGCCGTGGAGGTCGACCGCGCGCGCGCCGCGGGCAAGGCGACGGTGCCGGGCACGATGGGCGAGGAGCGCAAGACCAACCCGTTCCTGCGCGCCGATACGCCCGGCGTTGCCGCCGCCGTCGGCCTCGCCGGCGCCGAGCCGGTCAAGGTCTTCGCCGAGGTGCGGCGGAGGAAGGATGTGTTCCGGTGATCTCCCCTCGCCCTGGGGCGAGGGGGTTGGGGGTGAGGGGGAATCTCTGCAACACTTCGAAGTTCGTCCCCCTCTCCCCCTGCCCCCTCGCCCCAGGGCGAGGGGAAGATGAGGAGACGAGCATGAAACTCTTCTTTGCCGCGCTTTCGCCGTTCGTGCGCAAGGTGCGCGTGGCGGCGATGGAACTGGGCCTCGACAAGCGCATCGAGCTGGTGACGGTCGCGACGACGCCGGTCGCGATGAACGCGGAGCTCGCCAAGGTCAACCCGCTCGGGAAGCTCCCCGCGCTGGTCGCCGACGACGGCGATCTGCTGATCGATTCGTCCGTCATCGTCGAGTATCTCGATGCGCTCGCGGGCGGCGGGAAGATCGTTCCGGCCAAGGGTCCCGAGCGCTGGCGCGTCAAGCGCACCGAGGCGCTCGCCGACGGAATGTCCGACGCCGCGATCCTGATGCGCTACGAAGCCGCGATGCGCCCGCCCGAGAAGCAGTGGCCCGACTGGGTCGCCGGCCAGAAGCAGAAGGTGACGCAGGCGCTCGATGCGCTCGAGGGACAGGCGTGGCTGTTCGACGAGAAGATCGATGCCGGCAAGATCGCGACCGGCTGCGGGCTCGGCTATCTCGACCTGCGCTTCGCCGATCTCGGCTGGCGCAAGCAATGCGAGACGCTGGGGCGCTGGTACGACGGCTTCGCCAAGCGGCCGTCGATGGAGGCGACGAAGCCCCCGCCGGCCTGATCCGAGCTCGTCATCCCGACCGAAGCGGCTGCGCCCTTGCGCGGCCGCGAAGTGGAGGGATCGCGCGAACTTGGGCCGCGATGCCTCCGCTGCGCGAGCCGCCCTTCGACAAGCTCAGGGCCGGCTCGCTCCGGTCGGCATGACGACCCAATGCTGATCCGTTCCGGGTTCATTCGCCCGATCCCGCCTTGGCCGGAGCCTCGCGGCGGGTCTAAGCTCAAGCGCTTGTTCGTGGCAACCCCAACGAAAGGAGCCGAACGCGTGAGCTCGATCGAGCGACTGGAATCGCTGAAGGCCCGCCATGCCGGGCTGGAGGCGCAAATCGCCGAGGAAATCAAGAGACCTCACCCGGACGACACGACGATCCACGCCTTGAAGAAGGAAAAGCTCAAAATAAAGGACGAAATCGCCCGCCTGGAGCGCGCCCCTACGCACTGAGTGGGCGCACGGGGGTGCCGCGTCGCGGCATCCGCGCCGCCGCGGCGCGGCTTAGAGCGCGGCCAGCGGAATGCCCAGGCGCGCCGCGCCCACCAAGCGGTCATCGTAGCTCGCCAGCTCGATCGCCTGCCCGCGCGCGCGGAGGAACTCGATCGATGCCAGGTGCGGCGTCGAGGTGGATCAACGGTCCTCGCGCGCTTCATTGAGCGCCGCCATCAGGACGTAAAGCTTGCCGCCGAGGCGAGGTTGCCGGCGATCTACGCGTCTCGCCGGCATGTCGAGGCCGGCGGCCTGATGGCCTACGCGCACGATGCCATGGACATCTGGCGCCGCTCCGCGGGCTACATCGATCTCATTCTCAAAGGGGCGAATCCCGCCGAGCTGCCGTTCCAGCAGCCGACCAAGTTCGTGCTGGCCGTCAACCTCAAGACCGCGAAGGCGCTCGGCGTCACCATACCGCAGTCCATCCTGGTCCAAGCCGACGAGGTCATCGAATGATGCCGGCGAGCCTTAACAATGACTCGTCATCCCGACCGAGCGAGCCGCGCTCTGCGGCTCGCGATGTGGAGGGATCGTGCGCCAGCGCAATGCGATTCCTCCACTTCGCGGGCGCCCAAGAGCGCGCCCGCTTCGGTCGGAATGGCGCTGAAAGTATAGGCACGCCGGTATGAGGCGGCGCGATTTCACCATCATGATCGCGTGCGGCGTGGTCCCCTGCGTTGCCCTGAGGGCGCAGCAGCCGGCGAAGCCGGTTCGGATTGGTGTACTGGGCAACACCACGGCGGCCCGGGTGGGAACCTACTACGAAGCCTTCCGCGACGAGTTGCGGCGCCTGGGCTTTGTCGAAGAACGAGACATTGTCCTCGAATATGCTTGGGCGGAGGGACGGTTTGAGGATTTGCCTGCATTAGCCAGGGATCTCGTGGCGCGAAGAGTCGACATGATTCTCGTCGCCGGTTTGCAAGCGGCATGGGCGGCAAAGCAAGCGACCTCGACTCTCCCAATCGTTTTTGCCGGAGGTGCGGACCCGGTGGAGACGGGCTTGGTGGCCAATGTCGCTCGACCAGGAGGCAATATTACAGGCGTTGCGGTGTTCGATGCGGTCGCCTTGGCCGGCAAGCTGCTCGAGGCCCTCAAAGAGACGCTGCCGGACCTCACGCGCATCGCAACCATCGGCATGCCGGCGCATCGCGATTACGGACGAGCCCTTTCCTCCGCGAGGGCCGTCGGGCGGGCGCTCCGAATCGAGGTGGAGGTTTTCGAGCTTCGCCGCATCGATGATCTCGAAGAGAGATTCGCAATCATGAGGACGCGCCACATTCGCGCCGTTGTCGTGCTGGGCCAAGCTATCTTTGCGGCCTCGCAACACCAGGGCCGGGTCGCGAATCTCGCGCTGAATTATCGCATGCTTTTGGCTTTTCCGTTCCACGAGGCCGCGGCGGCTGGAGCGCTGTTTGGCTACAATACCGATCTCCGCCAATTGTTCAGGCAGGCAGCTCGTCAAGTCGCAAAAATACTGAAGGGCGCCGCGCCGGGCGATCTGCCGATCGAGCAGCCGACGCATTTCACTCTCGCCATCAACCTCAAGACGGCAAAGGCGCTCGGCGTGACGGTTCCGCTCACCCTCCTCGGCCGCGCCGACGAGGTGATCGAGTGATTGGCCGTGCCTGCGAAGCGGGCGGTGGTTTCACCGCCCCCTTGAGGGGCGGTCGGCGGCAATCACGCGCAATTGCGCGCGATTGCTGACGGGTGGGGGCCTCCTCTCGAGCGCCCCGGCGCGCGGCCCCCTCAGTCCGATGCGCAAGAGCGCATCGGACAGCTCCCCCTCAAGTGGGGAGCGGTTTCGGGCGATTCGCCCAAACGGGATGCGCGGTCCGCCAGCGCTGTTGGCGGGCACCTTACGGTTTGGTGCGCCTGCGGCTCATCCGCCCGCCGTGAGCGTGCGCCAGCCGTTCCAGATGATCTGGATGCCGATGCAGAAGAGGATGAAGGCGCAGAGCCGGACCAGTACGCTGGTGCCGCGCTCGCCCAGCGCCGCCGTGATCCGCTCGGCGAAGCGGTAAGAGAGAAAGATCGTGGCGGCGATGGCGAGGAGGCCCGCGATTGCGGCGGCGCCGAGGATCGCGAGATGCGCGAGGTCGGGCCCGCCCGGACGCTGGCTGCCGAGCGTGATCGCGACTGAGATCGAGCCGGGGCCCACGGTGAGCGGCATGGTGAGCGGATAGAAAGGCGTCGACCGGCGCCGCGGGCCCGGCAGTGGCGCCGCGCTGGTCCTCGAGCTTGTCGCCTTCGTGCAGCAGCTTCCAGGCGAACGCCGAGACCACGACGCCGCCGGCGATGCTGACGACCGGCAGCGTGATGCCGAAGAAGCCGAGCACGTGCGAGCCCACGAACAGCGAGCCGAGCAGCAGGAAGAAGCCGTTGACCGCGATGCGGCGGGCGAGCGCGTGGCGCTCGGCGTCGGCAAGATGGCGCGTCAAGCCCAAGAAGATCGGCGCGCCGCCGACCGGGTTCACGATCGGAAACAGCGCGGCATAGACCAGCAGAAACGTGTTGAGGGCCTCGCCCATCGGCGTCCCCGCCTGCGGCCAAGCCCCGTACTTGCCCACGCGAGTCGACGACGTTCAAGGGGCGCCATCGGGCCGGAAACGATCTCGTATCGGCGCGTTTTGTTTTGACCGTCATCCCGACCGGAGCGAGCCGCTCGCGGCTCGCGAAGTGGAGGGATCGTGCGCCGCTGCGACACGATCCCTCCACTCCGCGGCCGCGCAAGAGGCGCGACCGCTTCGGTCGGGATGACGATCAAAAGAACGGGTCGCTAATTCTAGCGCGTTCGCCGTGGAACGACTCCGCGTCGTATTCGCCGACGCGCGACGAGAGATTCTAACGCAGAATCGAAAGCACGCGACGCGGCCTGTAAGAAAGGCAATGAAAATGGGCGCAAAATGAATGGGCCCGGAGCCGAAGCCCCGGGCCCGACGCGCGTGAGGGAGGAGGACCGCGCGTTTCTCTGTCGTTACTCTTACGCTCGATTCGTCGCCGAATCCAGAGTCATTGCGACGCCGATCGGTGATATCTCAGGCGGTGACGGGCTTGCCGTACTTCTCGACCGCCTTGGCGACGCGCGTCTGGATCGGCTCGACCGCTTCATTCGCGGTCTTCACGCCGAGCTCGGCGATCTTGGTGGCGCCGGCGAACGCCATGTCGAACGCGGCGCGCGCGAAGCCGGTCTGCACTTCGAGCAGATCCTGCACCGACTTGATGCCCGAGAGCGCCTTGACGTTGGCGAAGCTGGCCTCGGCCGCCTTCTTGCCGTAGGCCGCGACTTCCTCGGCGAACGCATCGAAGCCCTTGCTGGCGATGGCGGCGCTGGCGAAGCCCGCGTCGAGGCTCTCCTTGGTGAAGGCCGTCGCTTCGTCGAACTTGCCGACCGCCTGCGGGAAGGTCTTCTCGACCTGCTCGCGCGTGAACGCGGTGCTCTTCTCGTAGCCCTTGAGCGCGGCGTCGCTGCCGGCCTTGTAGAGCTTCTGCGCCGTGTCCTTACCGGCCTTGAACAGCTTCAACGCCGTATCCTGGCTCGTCTTGACCGCCGCCTCGATCTGCTCGAGGCCGGCGACCTTGGTGAAATCCTGCGTGATCATGGGGTCTCTCTCCTGTCCGCTCCGCCGGGCTCCGGCGGACGATGGTTTGCACTTGCTGCTCTGCAACAGTCATGCTGCGCTGCAACATTGCCCAATATAGGGATGGGCCGATTCGTGTCAAGGCAAAATTTGTGCGCCGCACAATTATACTGAAACAAGCGGCGCCATCTCTAATTTAAGCATCTGACTATATTTAGTTTTTTCTCCACCGTCCTGCGACAATCCGTACCGGCGCCGGAGCGGCAGCGCGCCCGCAGCGGCAGCCGGGAAGGTTTACGCAGCAGCGAGATTTTCGTCGGCCAGGCGCGGCGACAAAGAGCAGGTGTACAGGGGAGGCGGGGAGACGGGAGAAGATAAGGAGAAGGAAGGAAGATGCGCCACGAAGACATCAAGAAGGTAAGGAAGAAAAGGTGATGCGCGGCAAGGGCGGCGCGAAGAAAGGGAAGGAGAGAACTGTCTTTCTTCCTTCGCGTGTCTTTGCGCGCAACTCTTGGTGTCTTGGTGGTGAGACTTTCTTTCCTCTCTCCGCCTCCCCGCCTCCCCGCCTCCCTGCGAGCCTTCCTTGCACACAGCACGCGCAATGAGTGCTCAAGCAGCGGCGAGATTCTCGCCGGCCAAGGCGCGGCGGATCAGGGCCCGGGTCTGGTCGATCCCATAGAGCGCGATGAAGGTTCCCATGCGCGGACCCTGGCTCTGGCCGAGCAGCACCTCGTATTGCGCCTTGAACCAATCGCGCAGATTGGCGAAGCCGTGGCGCTTGCCGACCTCGTACACCTGGTTCTGGATGTCCTCGGCCGCGGTGCCGGGCGCAATTCCCGCGAGCATCTTCTCGAGATCGGCGAGTGCTTCGCGCTCCTGGTCGGTGGGCGCGCGGTATTGCTTCGCGGGCTTGACGAAATCGCGGTAGTAGACGAGCGCATAGGCGACGAGGCGGTCGAGGATCGGCATTTTCTCGGGCGAGGCGCCGGCGCGGTAGTTCGCGATGAACCCCCACAGCACGTCCTTGCTCTCGGCGTTCACGACGCCGGCGAGGTTCAGGAGAATGCCGAAGGTGAGCGGCAGCTCGGCGCGCGGCGGATCGCCGTCGTGGATGTGCCACGCCGGGTTTTCGAGCCGCTGCGCGGCGTCCTCCTTCGCGAAGGCGTCGAGATAGCCGAGATACTCGTCGACGGCCTTCGGGATCGAATCGAAGAAGAGCCGCTTCGCGCGCCGCGGCTGCTGATACATGAAGAGGGCCAGCGATTCGTGCGGCGCGTATTTCAGCCAGTCCTCGACCGCGAGCCCGTTGCCCTTGGACTTCGAGATCTTTTCGCCCTTCTCGTCGAGGAACAGCTCGTAGGTGAAACCCTCGGGCGGGCGCGCGCCGAGGATGCGGCAGATCTGGCTCGAGAGCCGGACCGATTCGATCAAATCCTTGCCCGACATCTCGTAGTCGACGCCGAGCGCCGCCCAGCGCATCGCCCAATCGGCCTTCCATTGCAGCTTGCATCGCCCGCCCGTCACCGGCTGCTCGAAGCGGCCCTCGACCGCGTCCTCGAACACGATCGTGCCGGCCGCGGGCTTCACCTCGACGGCGGGAATCTCGAGCACTTGCAGGCGCCCGTCGCGCTCGCGGATCGGCAGGAACGGGCAATAGGTTGCGCGCCGTTCCGGCCCGAGCGTCGGCAGGATGACGGCAAGCACCTCGTCGAAGCGCCGCAGCAGGGCGAGCAACGTCGCATCGAAGCGGCCGCTCCGGTAGGCCTCGGTCGAGCTCATGAACTCGTACGCGAAGCCGAACTGATCGAGGAATCCGCGCAATCGCGCGTTGTTGTGCGCGCCGAAGCTCGGATACTCGCTCGAGAAGGGATCGGGAATCGACGTGAGCGGCGTGCCGAAGCTGCGCACCTTGTCGCCCACGTAGCGCGCCATCGTCTCCTGGTTGGGCACGTTGTCGGGCACCTTCCGGAGCCCGTCCAAATCGTCGGAGAAAGCGACGAGGCGCGTCGGGATATCGGGACAGAGGCGCTGGAACGCGTGGCGCACCATGGTCGTGCGCACGACCTCGGCGAAGGTGCCGATATGGGGCAAGCCCGACGGCCCGTAGCCGGTCTCGAACAGCACATGGCCGTTCGGCGGCGTCTTTCCGCCGATTCGCGCCACGATCTTGCGGGCCTCCTCGAAGGGCCACGCGCGCGCCGCCGCCGCCAATGCACGTTCGTCCGTCATGTCGCATTCCGGAAGGCCGGCGGAAGCTAGGAAGACACTGCGGGCCAGTCAATCCAAAGGTCCCCCCGATGCGCGCAGCACGGTCGCGGCGAACCTCAGGCCGGCCGTGCCTCGCGCGCATCGCGGTGCGGCGGCGTCCGGCGCGCCAGCCGCGCCAACAGCAGGGCCATCGCGATCGTGTAGACGATGACCCACACCAACAGCGCTTCCTCCAGAACCTGGGCGCTCCAGCCGAGCGGGTTGCGGGCCGCCAGGTAGATCGGAAGATTTCCGACGAGGTGAAGCGCCGCCGACCCGAGCAGCGCCGCCGGAATGAGCGAAGGGCGGCGCGCGGCGGCCCATACGGTGAGGGTCGTGAACGCCGCGTGCCAGACGCACACCATCGCGCGCTCGGCGGCGAAGCCCGAGAGCCTCTGCCAGGGCAGCGCGGCAACCGCCGGCGTCGATGCAAGCCGCTCGGCGAGAAACGCGATTTCGCCGAGGCCGAAGCCGAGGCCAAGAGCGGTTCCGATACTCCACGCATTGGCGCGGTCGAGGCGGCGCCAGACCCAAGGCAGCAAGAGCGGCCAGAGCTTGGCCGGCTCCTCGAGCAGCGGCGCATAGAACAGCGTGAGGAAGGTGTGGGTCTCGCGATCGGGAACGGCCGCGCGGACCCAGCCATCGATCGGCACGCGCACATAGTCGAACGCCGCCGCGCTCATCGGCAGCTGGAGGAGGACGAGGGACAAGAGGAGGAGCCAAGGGCCCACGCGTCGCTTGACGAGGATTCCGCCGAGCACGGCGAGCGCGATCGCAGCGGCGATCAGCGCCGCGATGTGGATGCCGAGCATTCCGCGCCGATCCGCTCAGGCGGACGCCATCACATCTGCGATTGCAGATAATTTTGCTCGCCCACCTTCTCGATGAGCTCGAGCTGCGTCTCGAGCCAGTCGATATGCTCCTCGGTATCGTCGAGGATGTGGCGCAGGATGTGGCGCGAGACGTAGTCGGACGCCTCTTCGCAGGCCGAGATTCCGGCCAGGAGGTCCTCGCGGCCCTTCCGCTCCATCGCGAGATCGCACTTCAGGCCCTCGGGCACGTCCTCGCCGATCTTGAGCTTGCCGATGTCCTGCAGGTTGGGGAGGCCTTCGATCACGAGGATGCGCTCGACGAGCTTGTCGGCGTGCTTCATCTCGCCGACCGACTCCTCGTATTCCTTCTTGGCCAGCTTCTCGAAGCCCCAGTTCCTCCACATGCGCGCATGGAGGAAGTACTGGTTGATGGCCGTCAACTCGTTGAGCAGCACCTTGTTGAGCTGCTGCACGACGCCCTTGTTGACCTTCATCGAGCCAACTCCTCGCTCCGGAAGCTCCCGCGACAACGGCGCGGCCGTGCGCGGGTTCCGTCAGCGCGATCTTATACCGGCGAACAAAAGAATTGACCTATGTCGCGTGCCGATTGCAGAAGCCTTCCCCCGCTTGCGGGGGAAGGTTGGATGGGGGTCTGGCCGCAAGAAAACCTCAGCCGCTGAACTCGCGCGCCAACCCTCATCAAACTTCCCCCGCAAGCGGGGGGAAGGACAATTCAGCTGCGCAGCGCGAGTCGGAACATGCGCTGGCTGGTATTACGCGTCGGAGAAGAGAGGAAACAGCGGAGGGCCGCGCAGACCTGCCGCGCCGCCGGATGCCTATTCGGTTTGGGGCGCCTGCAGCGCCGCCGGGATGCCGGCGCCGATCTCGGCCGAGCCGCCGGAGGGCGCGCACGCCACGATCGCGCGCACCTCGCCCGCGCATTTGCCGCAGCGCGGCTTGCCGCCGAGACAAGCATAGATCTCGCGCATCGAGCGGCGCCCTTCGGCGACCGCGCGCTTCACCTGCTTATCGGTAAATCCATGGCAGAGGCAGATATACACGGGGCGGCGTTTCCCGGGCGGCTGGCGCATCGCCGGGAAAATACTGACAATGAGAACGATTGGCAATAGCATCACGCCGAGATGATCGGACGTGAGGCGCCGCGGAGACAAGCCTTCCTCCGCTTGCGCCCCGCTTGCGGGGGAAGGTTGGATGGGGGGCGGCCGCGATAAAAACGCCCGGCATTGAGGTTGCTCGCCGACCGCTATCCGGCTTCCTGCGCAAGCGGAGGAAGGGACGGCAGGCTATGCGCCCGGCATCAGCGGCCGGCGCGCGCCCAGGCGAAATAGAGATCGCGCGCCTTCGTCGCGACGGGGCCGGTTTGGAAATTCCGGTCCTCGACGCGAATGCAGGGCTTCACCTTGGCGTAGTTGCCGGTGGAGAAAACCTCGTCGGCGCCGAGCACGTCGGCGAGCGTCACGCGCCGCTCCTCGACCGCGTACCCCGCTTCGGCGAGGAGCGTGATCACGCGCTGGCGCGTGATGCCGTTCAGGAACGTGCCGTTGATCATCGGCGTCGCCACGACGCGGTCCTTGGCGATGAAAAGATTCGACGAGCAGAACTCGGCGACGTTGCCGGACGGGTCGAGCACGATCGCAGCGTCGAAGCCGCGGCGCTCGGCGTCGGCCTGCATGCGCGCCACGTTCGGGTAGAGGCAGCCCGCCTTGGCCTCGGTCGGCGCCTGATCCGTCGCCGGGCGGCGAAACGGCGAGAGGCACGCCGTGAAGCCGGTGAAGGGCGGGATCGGCATCGGCTCGAGCGTGAGCGCGAAGCGCGTGCTGTCGGGATCGGGCAGGACGAGACCGGCCGAGGCCCAGATCAGCGGGCGGATGTAAAGCTCGGTCCCGCGCGGGAACTTCGCCATGCCCTCGCGCGCCAGCCGCTCGAGCTCGCCGGCGGTGACCGGCGGCTTCATGCCGAAGTAGCGCGCCGATGCGATCGCGCGCTCGCAATGGCGGTCGAGATCGGGCGCCACGCCGTCGAAGCCGCGCGCGCCGTCGAAGATCGAGGCGCCGAGCCATGCGCCCGGGCTCAGCACGCCCATGACCTTGGGATCGCCCTCGTGCCACTTGCCTTCGAACCAAGTGAGGGCGGGCGGGGATGATTTCGCGGCCGGCGCATGATCCGGCTTGCCGGCGGCATGCGTATGAGTTGCGGAGCTGGACATTGTGTTGGGACAAGTCCCTGTGTTCGGCCAATGACTTAGCGCGTTTCGGCGGCGGCACCAAGCAGCGATTCGATTTTCTTGGCCGGTGTGACGCCCGTCACGGACAGCTGCGACCAATCGTCTTAGGTTTCCGAACGTGAACCTCTGATCTCGTGGGGACTTCCATGTGCAGCAAGCACGCCGTCGTCGACAACAAGCCCGAGAAACTCGAGGCCGTCGGCCCGTTCGCGCTCAAGATGATAGCTTTCATCGCGGGCGCTGCCGTGTTTCTCCCGCTGCTGGCGGCTTTCGCCGCCCCATTCATCGGCTGAGTGCCGAACGATCGTCGACGGCCACCAGCATCGGAAGCCAAATCAAGACGGCCAATCGTCAGCCTGCCGCCAGATTCGTGGCCGCCGCACGCCGATAGTGCGCGACCCTGCGCGCCAGGCGCTGCAATACGCCTAACACCGCGCCGCTCATGGGCCCCGCAAGCCTGAGCCGCGCCATCGCCGCCGCGCACTCCCGCAGACGCACCTCGATCAACGGCTCATCCGCGCCGCGCCGCAGCCGCTCCCACGCCCCCGCGCCCCAGCGCGCCGCCGCACGCTCGGCGGGCGGGATCGGGCCGTCGTAGGCAGCCGAGAGCGCGGCAAAGTCAGCCACGTTTTGCCTTCGGTCGGCGAAGCCGCCTGGCTTCGAATTCCGCCGCGACCCTAGCCTTGATCTCGGCATAGAGCGCCTCGCTGCTCGCCTGTTCAGCCGCAAGCTCCTCAGGAGTGTAAATCTCATCCGCTTTGAACGGATAGTTGCCAGGCTTCCAGCGGTCTTGAAAGTAGTTGTGCCGACGCTCGAGAGCCCAAGCGCATGCATCCTTCCCGGCGCGATAGTAGTAGCCCGACCGAAACGGCTCGCCGGATCGCGCCTTGAAGCCCTTACCGACAGAAATGAAGCTGTCCGTCGTCAGTCGCCCGACAACGCGGAACACCTTTTCGACGAAAGACTTGATTGCCTTGTTCTCCTTCGGCCAATACCCGTAAACTTGGCCTCCTGTCAGCACAATCTCCTCGTCGTCGTTAAGAGGTTCGGGAGGGTCGATGAAGCAGTAGTTCGACGTCTCTTTCCCGCGCTTGCCCCTTGCGTGAAACGTGCTGCGCAAGAACCGGAAGCGATGATGGGGTGCGTTGAGAAGGCGATAGAAACCCCATTCATCCTTGAATTCCGTCCAGCGTGGTTCCCAACCTGCGGGCTCGATCCAAGCGTTGAAATCATTCTGCTCAGGAACGGCAAACGACGCGAAGTATGGAAAGGGCTCTCCGCGCGGGTCCCGCACGTCACGCTTCGGTTCCGGATCTCCACGTTGAACGCCTCCGCACTCGAGCCACTCGTGACGACGTTGGTAGTAACTCCTTTCGTCGTAGTACGCATCGCCGAGAGTGTGCCAAGTGATCCGGAGGGTGGGGAATGCGTCGCGCATAGCTTCCGTGATTTCCTGCGCGTCAGTTCTGGTCACGACAAGGTTTTGGAGTAGCTTCGAACGATATCCCGGTGTGCCCACCATGGCCTATTTCGGACGGGGCTTTTCCGCGCCCGCCTTCCTCTTCTCGACCGCCTCGATCATCCTGTCGAAGAGATCCCTGATTCGCTTCTTACGGATGCCTTCGTCGTCTGGCATCTCGCCGCGATCCACAGGCGCTCTACCTTGGCATTGGGCATCAAGTCCTTGCATGCCTCGACGATGGTCCACATCAGATCGCGGGTCGCCCGCTGCGTGTCGGGGCTTCCAGTTCGCCCATAGCGATGGCGTTCGGACCGGATGAGCGGGATTGCGAGCTCGTGCCCCGGCGGCGGCGTGACGATGATGGTTCCGGGCGTTGGTTCGCCGGGCTGACGAGGCTCGCCGGGGCGCGGAAAGTAACGGTACTTCGCGACCGGGTCGCCACGATCGATCTCTTCCATCCAGCGGGAAAGGTCATCGATGCGCGGCGGCTCATCATTGCGTGGGATTGGATCGTAGTTGGATGGTCCGCGCTCGCCCTCGGCCGGCAATCGTTCGCCGGGCTTGGTGAAATACTGCCGACCGGCCCCCGGCCCTTCGCTCGCAGGCGCTCGCCGCAAATGCGGCGGGATCAGGTCGCGCAAGTCTCTCGGAAGTGGCTCGGGCCACAGCCCCAGGCGCCCGCCGGCATAGGGCCGGGCCGCGCCCGAGGTTGGCGGCGTTGCAGGCGTGCCAACATTCATGCCGCCCTTGACCGGAACGATGACGCCGCCGTCATTCTCGTCTGGATCCGTCGCCGAGTCGGCTCGTAATTCTTCCTCGCGCCCCCAAAACTCGCGCCAGGCATTGGCGCTGCGTTGAGCCAAGGCGCCCAACTCTTTGCTCAACGCTTTCTCGGTCTCGCCGTGCGGTGCGAGCCAGCCATCGACCGTGAGGCCATTGTCGGCCTGGAAGCGTTTGACAGCCTTCGTAGTGGGCTCATCGATGAAGCCGTGCGGGCGGTCGAACGGGTCTTCGGGCATGTAGTCGAGCGCACCGAGCGCGCGCTGGACGTTCTGCACGTCTTTGCGCTCGTTATCGAAGCCATTCCCCACTGCGCCGGACAGCGCGCCGACGGCCTCGTAAAGCAGGCCGGCGCCGCGCGGTTTCCGCAGCAGCCGATTGTTGATGGCGCGCTCCGTCGGACCGTCAGGATTGGCAATGCCATCGACCTTGAGGCCCTCCTTCTCCTGAAAGCGACCGAGGGCATCGATCATCGGCGCCGTGGAGTAGCGCTGCGGCTCTACAGCGTACTCGGGCGGCGGCGCGTACGCGCCGATCTCGCGCAGCGCATTGTCGAATGCGTAGACGTCGTCCGGGTCGTTGATCTGACCGCTTCCGACCGGACCGTTGAGGGAGAGCAGGCTAGGCATGGGCAAAATCTCCGGCGAATGAGCTGCCCGGGGTTTAGCATATGTTCTGTCTTTGTTCAAGGAAAAAATTACTATGCCTCGCCAGCGCCTCGGCAGCCATTGCATGATGCGCTCACCGCCTGCTGGCGTTCGCTGCGCACAGCCGGCTCGGCGGCCTGACGTTTCCCTGGACGCATCCCGGCCCCGCCCCTATATCTCCCGGCATCGCGACAACCGATACCCTAAGCCGAGGCCGCCTGCGTGAGACGGCGGGTGACGCCGCCGTTTCCGAAGGAGTTGACCCATGTCCCAACCGATGATGCCCAAGGCGACCGCGCTTTGGATGATCGAGAACACCGGTTTGTCCTTCAAGCAGATCGCGGAGTTTTGCGGCCTGCACGAGCTCGAGGTGCAAGCGCTCGCCGACGGCGACGTGATGGGCGGCATGGCGCCGCTCGACCCCGTGCTGAGCGGGCAGATCACGGCCGAGGAGATCAAGCGCGGCGAGGCCGACCCGGAGGCGCATCTCAGGCTGGTGCACACCGAGACCCCGCAGCCGCTGCCGCGCGCCAGGGGCGCGCGCTACACCCCCATCTCGAAGCGCCAGGACAAGCCCGACGGCATCGCGTGGCTCTTGAAGAACCATCCCGAGCTTTCCGACGCGCAAATCTGCAAGCTGCTCGGCACGACCAAGAGCACGATCGCCGCGGTGCGCGACCGCACGCATTGGAACTCGTCCAACATCCGCCCCCGCGATCCGATCGACATCGGGATCTGCACCTACGTCGATCTGAGCAAGGCCGTCGAGGCGGCGCGCACCCGCGCGGCCGCCAAGAAGGGCGAGGACGCCAAGCGCCAGGCCAAGGAGAGCGTGGGCGAAACCGAAGGCGAAAACGCGCAGTAGCCCCGGCCCGCGCAAGAGATTGAACCACGGAGGACACAGAGAACACGGAGATGACAATGTGCGCGCCAAAGGCGCGCGGCCTTCCTTCTCGGTGTCCTCTGTGTCCTCCGTGGTTATCCTTCTTCCTCGTCGCGCCGGTGACTTGCCTGCGCCTCCTGAATAGTGTTGCCGCATGACGGCACCCGCTCCCATCGCCGGCGCCTGCGTGTGGCAAGGGCGCGACATCGCGAAGTCGCGCCGCTGGATCCGCGAGCTGGCGCCGGACGCCGTTGCCGAGATCGACGCGGCGCTGCGCTCGGTGCGCCGGCGCGGCCTCGCCTGGCACGCGATCGCGCGCGGCGACTTTCCGCTGCCGCGCACCGAGCGCCTGCTCGCCGACATCCGCGACGAGCTCGAGAACGGCAGCGGCATGGTGCTGCTGCGCGGCCTGCCGGCCGCGCGCTACTCGGCGGACGAGCTGCGCTGCCTCTGGATGGGGCTCGGCGTCAATCTCGGCACGCCCGTCTACCAGAATTGCCGCGGCGAGCTGATGCGCGCGATCCGCGACGAAGGTGCCGAGGTCGGCGCCAAATACGGCCAGGTGCAGGGCGCCGGCAAAGACGGCGGCGCGTTCCTCTCCTCCTACGCGCGCACGCTCTCCAACGGCGCGCTTCGCTTCCACACCGACCGCTGCGACGTGGTGGGCCTGCTCTGCGTGCGCCAGGCCGCGCGCGGCGGCGTCAGCACGCTGGCGAGCTCGCCCGCGGTCCACAACGCGATGCTCGCGCGCCGGCCCGATCTCGCCGCTGCGCTCTATCGCGAGGTGTGGCGCAGCCGCCTCGGCGAGGAAGCCGGCGGCGAGGCGATGGCCTATCCGCTGCCGGTCTTCGGCGTCCGCCGCGACCGTCACGAACGTGGCGGCAGCGTCGGCGCGGATCGCTTCACCAGCCACTACTCCTTGACCTACATCGAGGCGGCGCAGCTCCGCCCCGACGTGCCGCGCCTTTCGCCCGAGCAGCGCGAAGCCATCGAGCTTCTGATGCGGCTTGCCGCCGAGCTCTCGTTCGAAATGCGCTTTGCGCCCGGCGGCATGCAGTTCCTCAACAACCACGTCGTCTATCACGGCCGCACGCCGTTCGAGGACGACGCCGGCGCGGGCCACGATCGCCTGCTTCTCCGCCTCTGGCTCGCCATGCCCAACAGCCGCGCGCTGCCCGAGGGCCACGAGGCGCTGTGGCGGGCGATCGAAGCGGGGGCGCTGCGCGGGGGAATCGGGCAGGGGTGATGCTGGAAAGCCCGCTGCCACTCCGCCGTTGCCAAACAAACTATTCTATTGTTTGGCAAAGGATCGTAATTCGTCAGGGCCGCGCTTCGGTGTCGTTGTCCTACCTTCCCCAAAGGCAGGACAACCCTTCCCCAAAGGTAGGACAACCGGAGTCGAACAGCGGTTAACCTACTTTTCCGGAAAGTAGGTTAACCCGCCGAGCAACAGCAGAGGTTACGCGGCGCGCTTCAAGCGCTCCATCTCCCGCATGAAGTCGAAGCAAAGTTGCTCGGCTTCGTCCTTCGGCAGCCACTTGCTCATGTTGGGGAACACGGTCTGCCACATGCGGGCATCGCGTTCCGACCACGGCATACGCTCAGCGGACCGGGCCTTTTCCAGAATCGATCTCAGACGGAACCTGATCTGCTCGGGATCGGGCAGGGTGGACTGCCGCACCGGCTGCATCCGATTCTCTCCGGCACCGAACAGGCTCCCTTGAGCCGGTGGCTTCCCGAAAAGATCGGGCTCATCCGCCATTTTCTTGTTGCTCCTCGGGACCGAAACCCAGCGCCTCGCGGCTGAGCGACTCGCGCAGCGTCGCATCGAGCACGTTATCGGCTTCGGCGAAGAGCGCAAGCAGCTCGGCAATTCGTCCACAGATATCCCGAAATTCTTGCACAAGCGCCAAGTCCACGGGCAAACCGACCCGCCCGTCGAGCCAGCGCGGCAAAACGCGATAACCGCTGACAGAGAAATCCCAAACCGGCTGCGGCAGCCCCGTGATGCGCCCGCTGCCGTTCTCGCAGAGCGCTATGCTGCCGTCCGCATACTCCGACGGGCGCAACACGCCGCGCGGCGCCGATGTCAGACGCACGAAGGCACGCGGGCGAAAGGCAGCGCGCGGCGCGCGCGCGTCTCGGCGCGGAGGCCGAGGAGACGCTGGCGCGCGTGATTGCGCGCGCCGACACGGCGGATCGAAAGCGCTCGCGACGAAAGTCCTGAGGCTTTGTCGCCGCCGCGCACACGACTGAGTCCGGAACCTACCCGACTTCAGATTTGACTCAAAATTCTCCCTAAATTATACACATTTCCTTGTCTCAATTTTAGCGGCTGTTTATGGAGGAATAAATGCCCGATAGCTCTGGAATTTCCACGACGCAGAAGGCGAAGAATAAAGGGGGAAAACGCGAGAAATTTGTGGAGCTCGCCCAAAATCGAACCAGAAACGCAATCAAAGCCATCCGCGTCATCGCCAAGCTCGGCAACAAGAATGCGTACGAATTCACCGAAGCCGACGTGAACAAAATTGCAAAGGCGCTCACCCGCGAAATCGACCTGATGAAGGCCCGAATGTCATCGACTGGCAGCAAGGAAAGCATTGATTTCGCGTTGTAAATTCAATGATGCGCTTGAGCAATTTTGGGGAATGATGGAGGGGTGCGTGTGAAGGACACAGAGGCAAAGCAGCTCTTCGACCGACTGTTGAGAGCCGACGCGGAAGACGAGGTAATCAGCGTGTTGAAATCCGCCGGTTACTGGGACAACCCCGCCGTGTGGAGGTTCTACGGTGATCAACCGGAAAACTGGGCCACGGTCGGTAATCAGCAGAGCAGAGCGGAGCAGGCGCTCATTGAAAAGGCGATGAACTCGATCGACACCAAACTTATCGCAGCGGCTCGTATCAAGGGCATTTCGATTCAAGGATCGCAAGCGCCACAGTCCATCTTTGAGGCACGCGATATCCTGTTTGGCGATGAGCTTGAAGACGTCGAGAGGCTATCGCATTCGATTACCATCGCTGCGACCGGTCGGCGCCAACGCCCCTCAATCACGATCGTCGACAACGGCGAAGGCCAAACGCCGTCTGGAATGCCCGAAACAATCCTCTCACTTCATCGCGGCAACAAGAACGCCATTCCTTTCGTACAGGGCAAGTTCAACATGGGCGGCAGTGGCGTCCTCGAATTCTGCGGCGTCAATCATAATGTCGAGCTTGTCGTCAGTAAGCGCAATCCCAAGCTATTGCCGAAAGATGCCAAGGAAAGTGACCGGCATTGGAGTTTCACTGTCATCCGGCGCGAAGACCCCGGCCCGGCATCACCGCGCGCCAGCCGCTTCACCTATCTTGCACCAGGAACACCAGACGCCAAAGGCAACTGCGCTCTTCTCTCCTTCGGATCACCTGCTCTACCAATATTCCCAATAAAAAATATGCCCTACGCACGCGACGCGGAATGGGGCACGTTGTTTAAGCTCTACGAATACGCGATCCGGGCGACGACGAACATGATGCTGGAGGGCGGCCTAATGGGCCGCGTGCGCATCCTGCTTCCAGAGCCCGCCCTGCCTATCCGATTCCACGAATGTCGTGATTACTCAGGAGACCCCAATCGCAGCTTCGATACACCGATGGCGGGTTTGATCTATACGCTTGAGGAAGATCGAAAGAACCCAAAGCGACAGAATGTCGAATGGTTTGACAAATTCGAAATTGACATTGATGGCGAGAAATTTGCAGGTCGCATCTATCTATTCCGGAAGCGCGGCAAGGAGGAGAAGAAAAACCCTGCAGAGAACTACCGCAAAGACGAAGGCATCGTCTTTACCTACAATGGCCAATGCCAGGCCTTTTTCAGCAAGGACTTCTTTCGCCGCAAAGCGGTTCGGCAAGACTACCTGTGGGACTCGCTACTGGTATTCATTGATTGCAGCGCGATCGGTGTGCGTGCCCACGAACGATTATTCATGCCCAATCGCGAGAATCTGCGACATGGCGATCTGAAATTCCGGCTCGAGAAGGAGATCGAGGAGAAACTGCGGCACCACAAGGAACTCGAACAGATCGCTATCGCTCGTCGCAAGACTGAGCTTTCAGAGAATCCGGAGGTTTCGGAGACTTTTGAAAAGTTTATCGAGGACATGGTCAAGAAACACCCGCTGCTAGAGCAGGTGCTTGGGCCTGGATTCCGCATTGCCAACCCGTTCAAGCCGCATGCAGTTGAAGCGATCCAGAAACTTTGGGAGGGGGCGCGTTTTCCCTCCAAATTTCACTTCAAGGATCGTGAGCCCGGCGCGGCCCATCAGCGCGATGCACACGTCAACTCGCAGGTTCGCATTGCCTTCGTTACGGATGCCGAGAACGAATATTTCCGGCGCGACGATGAGCCGGGCGAATTTAGGCTATTCCATATAGTCGGCGACGAGCGCAAACCCGCAAAGAACTGGCGCACCCCTCACCTGTTTGAGGGCAGCGCCACGCTTTCGTTGTCGCTGCCCCCAGAAGCCACGGTCGGCGACGCGCTGGTCTTCGAAGCCGAGGTGATGGACCCGAGCCGTATTGAGCCCTTCCGAAATCGCTTCACACTCTTGGTGAAGTCGGAACGCGGGGAGCGGCCGCCACCGCCGCCGAGGCCGCCTCAACCGAAGCCCGACAAGCCCGGCTCCGAAATTGGCAAAGATGCACAAAACGACACTCGCCTCGACGTACCGAAGCCGGTGGAGGTATGGGAAAAGGATTGGGCTGCGCGCGATCCGCAGTTTGACAAGTTTACGGCAATGCGCATCAAGCGCCCACCAGGAGTGGACGAAAATTCCTCAGTGTTCGACTATTTCATCAACATGAATAACGTCTTTGTCGATCAGGCGGCAAAGGAGAAGCCGCGCAAGGTTCGCGAAATTCGCGATCGCTACAAATTCGGGATGACTTTGCTCACATTGGCCCTAATCCGCCATGACCTTGAAGCGCGTAAGCGAGAGCAGCCGGATGAGAAAGACGACGATGAGAAGTCTCCGCGCCAGGATGTGCACGAATTGGTTGGTGAAGTAACCAGCGCTATTGCCCCATTTCTGTTGCCTCTTATCGACAGTCTGTCGCGAATTACGGGCGACTACGAACATCTCTCGGCGATTGCCGGTGAGGCTGCCTGATCGCGCAGCCCTGCTTGCGATGAATCAAGACGACCTCTCGGCTGCCGGGCGTTTCGCCCCGTTGGTCGGAGTACCAGCGGCGATTTGGGACCGTGCGCCATAACCGGCCATCGTGTTCATTGCATAATGTCGACAGGAAGACCTCCTGCAGCCCTGCCTCCTCCATTGTGCGGAGATACTGCTTTACCTGCCAAGACGGATCTGAGAACGCGACCATCTGAACGACTACCGTGTGCTCATCGGCAAGCGCCGCTACCGAGGACATGGTGGCTCGGATGCGATCAAAGTAGGTCTTCAAGCCAGGATATTTCCGATCGCCCATCGTGTAGAAGCTGCTGCCCGATCCATCAAGCTTGTTGGCAATCATGAATGGCACTGGAGCTTCTTTGCGACCGTCCACCTGCCAGCGGTGATATAGTACATGTACTCCCGGATAGGGCGGCGAGGTCACGACTAACTTCGGTGCCGCAAGGTTTGAAAAACATTCATCCTGTTCCAATCCAGCCGCCGAGCGGTTAATTACGCGGACGGCTGGCGGCGTGGGATGATTTTTGACCGCGGCACCAAGGTCGCGTGCGCTAACAATCATCTGCCGTGCGTTGCCAGCTAGCATCTCCCGGAACTCGTCGAGCGTCGGCAGTTTTCTGCGGCTATCGAGCGCCCATTGCGCAGTCCGCAAAATCACACAGCGGCCGAAGGATTCGAGACGCTCGGACCCTAGCCGGATTGCGCTTCCGAGACCTTGCTCGATAGCCTTCCGTAGGCGCCAGCGGTTCCGGTGATCCAAGTGCTTGTAGTAGCCAAGCTCGGCGTAGCTGGCCAAATGAATTGAAGCTTTTCGAACATGGACAATGTCCGGAATCCGCTTTGACCACTTTTCAAGATTTTCGAGTTCTTTTTCGGCGAGCACTGTTGTCTTCACTTTGGAAACGAATTCTGCGAGCGCGCTAATATCGACTCCGACCGAGTTACGCCCCAGCGCTAGCGCTTCCACGAGCGTGGTGCCTCCCCCGACATGATTGTCCAATACCATTTCGCCGGGCTGGGTGAACGCCTCGATGGCGGCGCGTGCAAATGCGGGACTAAAGCGGGCGGGGTACTTATAGAAGCCATGCGTCAAGCCACGCACTGGCTCAGGATCGCGTGCGCCAGCAACCAACGCCGCTTGTGCGCTGGACGGTATACTGAGCATGGAACGGGAATGTATTTTTCTCATGGTTAGCCTTCCCGCCCAATACGACTAACGCCCTTGGCCCGCCGCGCGCGGAGCCATTCCGAGACCGCTTCCTCGGTAATTTCGTATGCGGTCCGATCCTCATCCAATGCAGCCTTCTTGAGCGCTTTGATTACCTCGCGATTCAAGTAGACCAAGAGCGGCCTACGGCCGTCGGCGCGCACCCGTATATTGACCTTGGATCCTTTTCTGGCAATCATCGGACGCTCGAATAGCTAAGCAGCATGATTGGTAAATCGTTAGGCATCCAGATAGCTAGCGCGCTGCATTGCTAACTATTCCACACACATCTTGTTAGTTGCAAGCCCTATAAGTATTACCGCACCCGAAAGCGGCAACCCTTGAATATTCACTTTTTGTTCCATATAGACGCTTTACTTCTCTTCGCCGAACAGCCGGCGAGGCGCTCTTTGGACAAGTACATCGGGAACAGGTTCGCGCGCCCGCGACTCGCAGGCGCGCGCAGCCAAACATGACGAAATGCTCTCCGGCGTCGCGGCGCCACGCTCGTTGGAGCGATGGCAGACGTTGACGCGCGGTCCACGTCGATGTTGACGGATGTTGACACCGACGTTGACGCGGATGTTGACGAATGTTGACGAATGTTTACGTTTGTTGACGCTTCGAGGGGGAGGCCCCCGCTTCGCGCGGCGAGAAGAGCGCGGCGGTCCTTCGATAGGCGCGACGCCGCGCCGGAAAAGCCCGGACATGCCCGGACGGAACGCGCCCGAAAAGCCCGGAAATGCCGGTACGAACTTGGGCAAAATGCCCGGAAATGCCGGTGAATGCCCGGATTTGCCGGGATGAATCGACGGCGCGGCGCGGGGCCTGGCGATGCCCCGCGCCGGCAAAGCCAAGGTCGAGCTTGGCTTTTGCGCGCTCTACCTTGGCTTTTCTCGGCCTTCGAGCGGGCAAAAGCCAAGCAAAGCCAATGAAAGCCAATCGGATTGCGAATCTTGGCTTTCCGGAGCCTCGCGCAGAGCCGGCGGCCCCGCCGAAGCGCGGCGCGCACCGGAGAAGTTGGTGGAAGTAGGCGAAAGTTGGCGAATGTTGGTGTCTCGGGGGAGGGGGTCCCCTACCCCGCCTTCGCCGCCTTCGCGTAGCCCACGCCTTTCAGCGCCTCGCCGATCTCGCTCAAGATCGCGGGATCGTCGATCGTGGCGGGCGCCTTCCAAGGCTCGCTGTCGGCGATCTTCTGCATCGTGCCGCGCAGGATCTTGCCCGAGCGCGTCTTGGGCAGGCGCTTCACCACCACCGCGGTCTTGAACGCGGCGACCGGGCCGATGCGGTCGCGCACCATCTGCACGACCTCCTTCACGATCTCGCCATGCGGGCGGTTGACGCCGGCCTTCAAGACGAGGAAGCCCAGCGGCAGCTGGCCCTTCATGGGATCGGCGACGCCGATGACCGCGCATTCGGCGACGTCCTTGTGGTCGGCGAGCACCTCTTCCATGCCGCCGGTCGAGAGCCGGTGGCCGGCCACATTGATGACGTCGTCGGTCCGCGTCATCACGTAGACATAGCCGTCCTCGTCGATGAAGCCGGCATCGCCGGTCTTGTAGTAGCCGGGGAAATCGTCGAGATACGCCTTCCTGTAGCGGTCGTCGGCTTTCCACAGCGTCGGCAGCGTGCCCGGCGGCAGCGGCAGCTTCGCGCAGAGCGCGCCGATGACGCCCGCTTTCGCGGGCTTACGGTCGTCGCCGAGCACCTCCATCTTCCAGCCCGGCATCGGCTTGGTGGGCGAGCCGTATTTCACCGGCAGGCGCTCGATGCCGACCGGGTTGGCGCAGATCGACCAGCCGGTCTCGGTCTGCCACCAGTGATCGAGCACCGGGACGTTGAGGTGCGTCTCGGCCCATTTGATCGTGTCGGGGTCGGCGCGCTCGCCGGCGAGGAACAGCGTGCGGAATCCCGCGAGATCGTGCTTTTTGATGTGCTCGCCGTTGGGGTCCTGCTGCTTGATCGCGCGGAACGCGGTCGGCGCGGTGAAGAGGGCGCGCACCTTGTGGTTCGCGATCACGCGCCAGAACGCGCCGGCGTCGGGTGTCCCGACCGGCTTTCCCTCGTAAAGGATCGACGTGTTGCCGTGCAGCAGCGGCGCATAGACGATGTAGGAATGGCCGACGACCCAGCCCACGTCCGAGGCCGCCCAATAGGCCTCGCCGGGCTCGACGCCGTAGATGTTCTTCATCGACCAATGCAGGGCGACCATGTGCCCGCCATTGTCGCGCACGATGCCCTTGGGCTGGCCGGTCGTGCCCGAGGTGTAGAGGATGTAGAGCGGATCGGTGGCGGCGACGGTGACGCAATCGCGCGGGCTCGCGTTGGCGAAGAGCTCGTCCCAATCGTGGTCGCGGCCCTTTAGGAGCTCGCAGCGCTGCTGCGGACGCTGGAGAATGACGCAAGCGCCGGGTTTGTGCCCGGCGATCGCGATGGCGCCGTCGAGCAGCGGCTTGTAGGGCACGATGCGCCCGGGCTCGAGGCCGCAGGACGCCGAGACGATGACTTTGGGTGTCGCGTCGTCGATGCGCACCGCGAGCTCGTTGGCCGCGAAGCCGCCGAAGACCACGGAATGCACGGCGCCGATGCGCGCCGCCGCGAGCATCGCGATCGCCGCCTCGGGCACCATCGGCATGTAGACGATGACGCGGTCGCCCTTGCCGACGCCGAGCGCCGCGAGCACGCCGGCGAAGCGCGCCACGGCGTCGCGCAGCGCGCGATAGCTGTAGGTGCGCTTCAGGCCGGTCATCGGGCTGTCGTAGACGAGCGCCGGCTGCCCCTCGCGCCCGCGCTCGACATGGCGGTCGAGCGCGTTCCAGCACGTGTTGCAGCGCGCGCCCGCGAACCAGCGGTAGAACGGCGGGTTGGCGGCGTCGAGCACCTTGTCCCAGCGCCGCTCCCAATCGAGCGCCTCCGCCGCCTCGGCCCAGAATTCGTCGGGATCCGCGAGCGAGCGGGCGTGGATGGAATCGTAGCGGGCCGCCATGGTCTCCTCCCGGCGCACTTTGCCGTCGCCCGCTAGATTGCGGCATGGGCCGCGCGCTTGCCAAGCGAGTGGCGCGGCCCCTTTCCCGGGCCGCGGCCGCGACCTAGGTTCGGGCGGCCATTCTCAATCCCAAGGGGAGCAGTCGCCCGTGTCCAACAATCCGATGTACGACCACTCGATCCCGGTGTTCGCAAGAGTGCTCGGCAATCTGTCGGCGATCCTCGACAAGGGCGCCAAGCACTGCGAGGCCAGGAAGATCGATCCCAGCGCGATCCTCGGCGCGCGCCTCTTCCCGGACATGTTTCCGCTCACGCGCCAGGTGCAGGTCGCGGCCGACCAGGCCAAGGGCGGCGCCGCGCGCCTGGCCGGAATCGAAGTCCCCAAATACGAGGACACGGAGAAGACCTTCGACGAGCTGAAGGCGCGCCTTGCCAAGACGGTCGCATTCGTCAACGGCGTCAAGGCCGAGCAGCTGGCGGAGAGCGCCGGGCGCGTCATCACGCTGCAGGCGGGCCCCCGAACGCTGACGTTCAAGGGCGAGTGGTACTTGAAGCACTTCGTGCTGCCGAACCTCTACTTCCACGTGACGACGGCTTACGACATCCTTCGCCACAACGGCGTGGAGCTCGCCAAGCAGGACTTCATCGGCTCGGTCAACTGACGCGTCAGGGCCTGACGCGTCCGCGTCAGGCGACGCGCTGCGCGAGGTCGCGGCCGTCCGAGCCCTGCTGCTGCGGCGCCGAAGACGGCTCGCCAGCAACCGCCGGTTCCGGGCCCGCGACGACGCGTTCGGGCGGGAAATAGAGCGACGCGGTCGTGCCCCGGTCCGGCGCGCTCGCGAGCCCGAGCGACCCGTTGTGCAGCTCCATCATCGCCTTGGCCAGCGGAAGCCCGAGGCCGGTGCCGGCGTGCCTGCGGCTGCGGGCGTTCTGGATCTGGCCGAACGGGGCCAGCGCGATCTTGATCTCGTGCGGCGCCATCCCGAGGCCGGTGTCGGCGATCGCGATCAGGAGGCCGCCCTGGGCGGTCCGCACCGCCGACAAGCTCACGCGCCCGCCCGCGGGCGTGAACTTCACCGCGTTGGAGAGCAGGTTCAGCAGGATCTGGCAGACCATCCGCTCGACCGCGACGAGCCTCAAGCCGCGGCTCTCGAGCGACATTTCGAGCGCAACGCCCTCGCGCTCGGCGAGCGGGCGCATCATGCGCAACGTCGCCTCCAGCACGGCGGCGACGTTGAATTCCTCCTCGTCCTGCACGCTCGCGCCCCCGGCCTCGATCTTCGAGAGGTCGAGAATGTCGTTGATGATGCTCAGCAGGTGGCGGCTGCCCTGGTTGATGTCCCGGACGTAGTCGAGATAGCGCGGATTGGCGACGGGACCGAAGTGCTGGGCCTGGATCAGGTCGGAGAAGCCGATGATCGCGTTGAGCGGCGTGCGCAGTTCGTGGCTCATGTTGGCGAGGAATTGCGACTTGGCGACGTTGGCCTGTTCGGCGGCATCGACGGCGATCGCAAGGCGCTCGGTCACCTGCTTCAAGGCACGGCGCGATGTGCCGAGCGCCCGGATGATGATCTGCGCATAGACGATGATCGGCGTCGCCACGATCACCGTCACGACGGCGACGTCGATCGCGAATTGCAGCCGGTAAGGATCGCCGCGCAACGCGACGAGCAGGATGTGCGTCGCCTCGGCGAGGATCACCGCGACCGAGACCAGCGCGGCAGAGGCGCCGGCCAGGCCCATTCGGCCGAGCAGCTGCGTCAGGCCGCCGGGCGCACCCCGCGGGCGGGCACGCTCCGCGATAGGCTCGCTCGGAGCAAGTTTGTCCAGTACCGACGCCATTGGCGCCTCGGGGTTTTCGCCAGGCCGGTCAGAAACCCTTTACTTTTCATGATCCGGTTAAGTCTTCGTTAACGCCGTGGCGGCGCTGCGATCTTCGGCGACGGATGGGAAAAGGTGGTGGTTGCGGCCGACATCGTGCAGCTCGAGCCGCGTGCCGCCGAGCGTGACCACGCGGCGAGCGGCGGTGGCGACATCGGGCACCACTACGTCGAGATGTTCGAGGCTCGCGAGATGCCGGGCGGCCGCGCGCGGCAAGGACGAGCACCCCGGCAGTCGCCCCTTGATCCGCCGGGATTCCGCCGCCGCGCCCGCAGCCCGCGTTGCGATTTCCGGAGGCCGAGCACCCTTTTGCTTCCGCTCTGCGCTGCACTATAAGCCCTTTGCGGGACAGGTCTTGGATTTCGGAGTGCGGACGAAAATGGCGCGCGGAGGAAAAGGTTCCGGCAAGAAGGGCGGCGGCAAGACGAAGCGTGGCGCCGGGAAGCGCATGACCTCGCGATTGCCCCCGGGGCGCAAGCCGCCCGCCGGCCGCCTCGTTGCGCGCCCCAAGGCGTTCCCGCGCCGGCCCTTGAAGCCGCACAAAGGTCCCGCGAAGCCGGTGGCGCTCGGAAAGTACGATCTTCATCTCGGGCGCAATCCAGCGAATTTCGCGCCGCTCACGCCGCTGCAATTCCTCGAGCGCGCCGCCGCCGTGTTTCCGGATCATCCGTCCGTCGTCCACGGCAAGCGGCGCTACACCTGGAAGGACACTTACGAGCGCGCGCGGCGCATGGCCTCGGCGCTGGCCAAGCGCGGCATCAAGAAGGGCGCGACCGTCGCCGTGATGGCGCCCAACATTCCCGAGCTCTACGAGGCGCATTTCGGCGTACCGATGACGGGCGCGGTGGTCAATGCGCTCAACACGCGCCTCAATCCCCGGGAGATCGCGTTCATCCTCGCCCACGGCGAAGCCGAGCTCGTCTTCTGCGACACGGAGCTTTCGCCGATCGTCAAGGGCGCGCTGGCCGAGCTGAAGCGCGACATCCCGGTGATCGACATCGCCGATTCCGAGGGTCCGGGCGGCGAACGCATCGGCGGCACGGACTACGAATCGTTCCTCGCCGGCGGCGATCCCGATTTCGCCTGGCAATGGCCCGACGACGAGTGGGATTCGATCGCGCTCAACTACACGTCGGGCACCACCGGGAATCCCAAGGGCGTCGTCTACTCCCATCGCGGCGGCGCGCTCTCGGCGCTCGTCAACGCGCTCGTCTGGTCGATGCCGCAGAACCCGGTCTATCTCTGGACCCTGCCGATGTTCCACTGCAACGGCTGGACATTCCCTTGGACCCTGGCGGCGATGTGCGGGACCAATGTGTGCCTGCGCCGCATCAGCGCCGAGACGATCTACAAGGCCGTCGCCGAAGAGAAGGTCACGCACCTTTGCGGCGCGCCCACCGTGCTCGGCTCCATCATCAACGCCAAGCCCGGCGAGAAGCGCAGCTTCGGCCACGTCTGCAACATCATGACCGCGGCGGCGCCGCCGCCGCCCTCGATCCTCGAGGGCATCGAGAAGGCGGGCTTCACGGTCACGCATGTCTACGGCCTCACCGAAGTTTATGGACCGGCCACGATCTGCGCCTGGCATCCCGAATGGGACGCGCTCGATTCGGTCGACCGCGCGCGGATGAAATCGCGCCAGGGCGTACGCTACCCGCTGACCGAAGGACTCATGGTTGCCGAGGCCAAGACGCTCGAGCCCGTGCCGCGCGACGGTGAGACGCTCGGCGAAGTCTTCCTGCGCGGCAACATGACGATGAAGGGCTACTTGAAGAACCCGAAAGCGACCGACGAGGCCTTCGCCGGCGGCTGGTTCCACACCGGCGATCTCGGCGTCTGTCACCCCGACGGCTACATCGAGCTCAAGGATCGCTCGAAGGACATCATCATCTCGGGCGGCGAGAACATCTCGACGATCGAGGTCGAGAGCGTCCTCTATCGCCACCCCGCGGTGCTGGAATGCGCGGTCGTGGCGCGCCCCGACGAGAAATGGGGCGAAACGCCGTGCGCGTTCATCACGCTCAAAGAGGGCGCCGCCGCCACCGACAAAGACATCGTTGATTTCTGCCGGGAGCGCCTCGCCCATTTCAAGTGCCCGAAGACCGTGATCTTCGGCGCCCTGCCCAAGACCTCGACGGGTAAGGTGCAGAAATTCGTGCTGCGCGACAAAGCCAGAGCGCTCTGATACCTGCGCGCCTAAATAGTGATCGCCATCCCGACCCGAAGCGATTCAAGCGGGCTTGGGCATGCCCTGCGCATGCCTTTGACGCCGCCAGCTGTGTTCCTATATTGTTCCCGCCAAGCAGCTGACGTCTGGACCAAGCATTAACCATCCTATGGTTGCGTCGACCATTGCCATTGAAGCCCCCTGCGATAGGCGCGCGGAGTTCGATCCCATGCGCGGGCGCGGCGGTGAGTCTGGTAGCTTCAATAGCTTGATCGGCGGCGCGGGGTCGAAATGATCAAACTTTTGCTCAGCACCTGGCTTGCCGCGATTTCCCTCCTTTCGTGCCACAAGCCGATGGATCCCGAGTTGCGACTCGACCCCGATAACCCTGTGGACCTTACGATCCTGGAGAGCAGCGGTGACGCCGAGGAGGTTGTGAGGCGAGTCAAGCCCGTGGTCGACAAGATGGCGGGCCCCGACCGATCCGTTGCCGCGTACGAGCGCACTCTTCTACGGGCGCGCGCGGCATGCCGACAGGACGGCGCGCTGCATTGCACATTTCGGCGTGCCAAAGCGGGGAACTTGGCTCCGGACATCTATCTCGATTTCGAGATAACGATCACACCGGGACGTTCAGGAGTTGCGCAAGTGAGACTTTGCGTTCTGGCATATGGAGCCAACCAATCGGAGCGGGAAACGTGCGGCCGCCACCCAGAGACTTCAACCCGTACGCATACCGGTGCGGTTGAGAAACGAATGAGGAAAGAACATGGTCAATTATCGAATCGAGTTTCGCTCGTACAACATCGGAGCGGATCAGTTGCCGGTGCCAGGTTCTGGCATGGGGCGTCGCACACAATTTCATCGCGGTGGTGGAAATCGTTCCCGGACAAAGCCCGCACGTCATCAGAGAGCTGCATGGCGATTCCTACGATCGCCAGACCGGTGAGCCGATCAGGTTCGATGCGACCGGTCGCGGGCGGTTGGGATACGGCGGGGCGCAACCGACGAATCCATCGCTCGGATCGGAACGATATCAAGATAGCATCCGTCATCCCAGTTTCATCCTCTTCGAAGGATCGAAAGCAGAGGTGGACGAGCGCCTGAAGAAGGCGCAAGCCGCCGGTGAATGGATCAACGGAGCGAAATTCGGCTACCACCCCTTCGGCGCAAACAGCAATTCGGTCGCCTATACCCTTGCGCGCGCGATGGGGTTCGACGTCAGCGGGCAGCCGATCGACAAGAAGACGGGCGTCATTTGCCGGCGCCGGGCGGCGGTATCGATCTCACGAAAGGCCGCAGCGACGCTCCTGCGCCCTTCACCGACAAGCCGGAACGCATCTTCGGCCACGGTCACGAAGGGCGGAAGGGCATGCGCCCGATCCCGCCCGAGCAGGAAGCACCTCCTTACGACGGACCGAACCTCCCGCGGCGCGGCGAGGCCCCTGCAGGGGTCACGCCGGCCACGTATCGCCTCGGCTTCGAGAACGCGCGGCGCTTTGCCGACGAACATCGCTTCGATCCGCGCGCCGAGCCTCGGCTCTCTCCGGAACAAAACAGGATCGTATCTGCGTGGGTCCAGCGCGCGCTGGCGCCGGCGGTGGCGCATGCGCAATTGCCGAAAGGGCTCGGCGATGATGTGCTCGACCAGGCCGCGCGCCTGACGCCGCACGAGGCGGGATTGATCCTGCAGCAGGGGTTGAACCGGCTCGCGGGCGCTATCGAATTCGGACAAACGCCGCCCGCGTTCGCCGACGGCACCGCGAAGCGCGTCGCCGAAGACGGCTGGATCGGTCCGCAGACGCTCGCGGCCACGGAAAAGCACGCGGCCGAACACGGCCTCGTCAAGGTGCGCGAGGCGGCGGCGCTGTCGGCATTCCAGCGCGGGCTCGACAGGCTCGCCAAGGGCGAGGACGCTGCCGAGGAGGCGTCGTCCGTGTTCCGGCACAGCGTCGGGCGCGTCTTTCGCGATCCCGACGGCGATGCGGGCGCGTTCAAGATTTCCCGCCCCACTTGGGCTTCGGTCTCGACCCCGCGGCATGCGGAAGTGGCGGCGCTGCAGGAGTCGCTCAACGACGCCAACCGCATCTTCGGCTTCGCCGACGAGCCGCTCGCGGTGGACGGCGATCTCGGGCCCAAGACCGGCGCCGCGCTCGTCTCGGCCGCGCGCGCAGCGGGGCCGGAGCGCCTGGCCGATCATGTCGGCAAGCGCCTCGGCATCGGCGAGCCCGATCTTTTCACCAACCCCGCGCGCGGCTTCGCGTTCGACGACGCGAATGCGCGCGAGGACGAGCGCGATTGGAGCGACGTCGCCTAGAGCACGTTCCGATTAGGTGGAAGCGGGGATGCGTAGGGGCGGGTCTCCGACCCGCCCTCACGCCGCCGCACAACGATCGACGGCGTTGCACTGCCGCGTGGCTGCTGGGCGGGTCGGGGACCCGCCCCTACGCGTTTATCGCCTGTACCGATTCCAACCGAGCGGAATGTGCGCTAGCGCCGCTCGATCTTGTCGACATCGAGCCAGCAGATCGTCTCCTCGGGCGTCAGGCTGTTTGGCACGGCGTGGAGTGCGCCGCTGACGCGGACCTGCGCCTTGTCGGCCAGGAACTTCGCGTCGCTGGCCGCGACCGCGGCGGCACCCTGCCTGGCCTTGAGGCGCGCCTCGTCGACGCGGTTCTCGCCGCTGCCGACCTCGATGTTGAGCGAGACGCGCACCTCGCCGTCCGGCTTGTCGCGCAGGTCGAAGCTGCATGTGGTCGCCGGACCGCCGCGCCGCGTGGCCGTCCGGCACAGCGTCGCGAACGGCGCATGCAGATAGCCCGTCGTCGCGACCGTCTTGCCGTCGAGCTCCTTCACGCACAGCTTGGCGACTTCGACCGTCGTCGCGGAATCGCCGCAGCCGAAGAGGGCGAGCAGCGCGAGCAGAAGCGGCGGGTGATGGCGCATCTTGCCCCCTTCTACGCGGGCCGATGGCGCGCCGTTACTGGCTGACCCACAGGATCCGGTGCATCCAGGCGATCTGGCTCAGCGTGAGCTCGCGGCCCGGGTGCTGGGCGTTGACCGAGAACAGCTCGACCCGGGTCGCGGTCTGGCGCGCGAGCTGCTTGGCCATCACCTCGCCCTCGACCGTCTTGACGACGACGCGATCGTTGCGCCGGATCGGCGAATTGGGCGAGACGACAATGCGGTCCCCGTCGCGGTAGACGGGGCTCATGCTGTCGCCGCTGATCTCGAGCGCATACGCATTGGCGTCGCCGAGGTCGGGGAACAGCAGTTCGTCCCAGCCCGCGCCGGTCGGATAGCCGGCGTCGTCGAAATAGCCCTGCTGCCCGGCCTGCGCGTAGCCGATCACGGGCACGCGCTGCACGGCGCGCGCGGCGCCGGTGCCGATCAAGATGCCGAAGAACTCGTCGAGGCTCGCGCCGGTCGCGCGCAGCACCTTCGAGACGCTCTCCGTGGACGGCCAGCGCAGCCGCCCCTCGGGCCCTTGCCGCTTGCTCTTGTTGAACGTGGTCGGGTCGAGGCCCGCTTTCTTGGCAAGGCCCGACGGCGAAAGCTTGTAGCGCGCGGCCAGCTCGTCGATGGCGCGCCAGATATCGGCATGGCGCAGCATGGGAGCAATTTCATAGCCCATCAGCGGGTTAGGCGCATTAGGAAAGAATACGGAATTTCCTCTTGAAGTAAGAAACAATTTTCCCTATATGTTCCGAACGTGACGCCGCGAGCGGGACATGCGCCGAAGAAAATTCTCCCACAATCCACGCTCCGACCGCGACCTCACAGCGTTCGCCACCGCCGAGGAGGCATGGTTCTGGGGCATGCAATGCTTCGCGGCGCGGGCCGAGGGCGCCCGCTTCCGCGCCGATCAATCGGCCCTGTCGCGCCCGTGCGAGCCCGACGATTTGCTCGTCGCGGTTGAGGGACTGCTTCGCCGCCAGCGCCTGCGCGCCGCGCATGTCCGCGCGCTCTTCGGTTTCGGCCGGCGTCTGGCTCCGCCCGATCCGCGCCGCCGCGAAGAAGCGGAGGCGGCGCGGCTCTGGGAGGAAGCGCTCGATCGCCTGACGACGCCGTGGCGGCAGAAGGGCATCGTCGCGTGATCGCCCGCTGCCTCTCCTTCGTCCGGCGATTCTGGCCGGCCGCGCCCACGGCCTATGCGCAGCCGATCTACGCGCGCGCGCTGCTTGTATTCAGCGGACGGGCGGGCGTGTCCTGGCTGCGCTGGCTCAGGCCGGGATTCCGGCATTGTTTCGTCGCCGTCGATGACGGAGTCGAATGGCTGACGGTGGACCCGCTGCTGCATCGGCTCGAGGTGCGCGCGAGCGGTCTCCCGAGCAACATCGACCTCGCCGGCGAATATCGCCGAATGGACATGGTCGTGGTTGAAGTGGTTCCGGAACCGGTGCCGCTGCGCCGCGCTCCGCTCGGCATCTTCACCTGCGTCGAGACGGCGAAGCGCCTGCTCGGAATACGTGCGCGATGGGTTCTTACGCCATGGCAGCTCTACCGCTTTGTGCTTTGCGCGGCGGCCCGGCGCGACCGTTCGCGGCACGAAATTCGCGCCGCCGCGCCCGTTCCCGCCCCACATTGTTGAGAACAAAAGAGGAAAATAAGCTTGACAAGCGGCCCGGCCCGACTATGAATAAAAGCGTAGCATACGAATCTAGGCTCAAACCATGGATGTGCGCAATGGGTTCTCTTTTTCGCTCGCCTTCGCCTCCGCCGCTCCCTCCGCTCCCCGCGCTGCCGACACCCGATTCCGAGGAGGAAGAGCGCAAGGAGCGGCTTGCCGCGCTCGAGCGGCGGCGCCGCGGCCGGGCCGGCACGATCGCGACGTCGGAACGCGGCGTGCTCAGTCCGCCCTCGGAAGGCAAACGGCTGCTGGGAGACTAAGGCCATGAGCGAACGAGATCTGACCGCCGCAGTGCGGCGCCGTTTCGAGCGCGCGCGATCGGCGCGCGGCGCGTGGGAGGCGATCTGGCAGGAATGCTACGAGTTCTCGCTGCCGCCGGCGCAGCCGACATTGCGAAGCGTCGGCGCCTCGACGCCCTCGGCGCCGACACTTTCCACGCGGCTGTTCGATGGCACTGCGCCGGACGCCGTCGATCAGCTGGCGGCAAGCCTGCTCGCGCGCCTGACGCCGCCGTGGTCGCGCTGGTTCGGCCTCGCCGCCGGGCGCGATCTTTCGCCCGAGGAACAGCAGAAGGCGGGACCGGAGCTCGAGGCGATCGCCGAGACCATGCAGGTGCATTTCGACCGTTCGAATTTCGCGGTCGAGATCCACCAGTGCTATCTCGACCTGGCTTCCGCCGGCACCGCCTGCCTGCTGTTCGAAGAGGCGCCGATCGGCGCCGACTCCGCGTTCCGCTTCACCGCCGTGCCGCTGGCCGAAGTTTGGCTCGAGGAAAGTGCGCAGGGGCGGCTCGACACCGTTTTCCGGCGCTCCGCGCTGTCCGGCGAAGCGTTTCGCGCGCGCTTTCCCAAGGCCGCGCTCGATCCGGACACGCTGCGCCGCATCGAGGCCGGCGAAGAGGTGCGCATCGAGGTGATCGAGAGCGTGCTGCCGGAGCATGAAGACGGCGACGACTATCGCTACGTGGCTTTGCGCGACGGCGGAGCAGCGGAGGACGCCGCGAAAGATACGCCGCTGGCCGAGGGCCGCTTCCGTCGCTCGCCATTCATCGCGTTCCGCTGGCTTAAGGCGCCCGGCGAAGCCTATGGCCGCTCGCCGGTGATGAAAGCGCTGCCCGACATCAAGACCGCGAACAAGGTCGTCGAGCTGGTGCTCAAGAACGCATCGATCGCCGTCACCGGCATCTGGCAGGCCGAAGACGACGGCGTGCTCAATCCCGCCAACATCAAGCTGATCCCGGGCAGCATCATCCCGAAGGCGGTGGGATCGGCGGGCCTGACGCCGCTCGAAGCGCCCGGCAAGTTCGACGTGTCGCAGCTCGTGCTCGAGGATCTGCGCGCGCGCATCCGCCACGCGCTCATGGCCGACGCGCTGGGCCAGGTCGATTCTCCACGCATGACGGCGACCGAAGTGCTCGAGCGTTCGGCCGAAATGGCGCGCATCCTCGGCGCCACCTACGGCCGCCTGCAGTCGGAGCTGCTGACGCCGCTGATCCAGCGCGGGCTCGCGATCCTGCGCCGCCGCCGCGAGATCCCCGACATCGTGGTCGACGGCCGCGTCGTGGCGCTGCAATACCGCTCGCCGCTGGCGCAGGACCAGGCGAAGGAGGATGCGCGCAACGTCGTGAGCTGGATCGAGATGACGAGCAAGCTCGGCCCCGAGGCGGCGACCGTCGTCGACGGCGCGGCGGCCGGCCGCTGGCTCGCGCGCACGCTCGGCGTTCCGCCGGAGCTGGTGAAGCCCGCGGCGGCGCCGAGCGGCGATCTCGCCGCACTTTTGCGCAATGCCGCAACGGCGCTGCCGGGCCTCGCCGACGCACTCGGCGCGCCGCGTGACCTCGCACATCCCGGCACGGCGCCATCCAAGAACAAAACAGGATCCCTAACGGAGGCCGCCGATGTCGCCTGATCCCCGCAACGGCTGGCGCTGGTTCGACGCGCCGCCGGCCGCAGAGCGCGGCGCCAGCGCCGAGCCGGCGCCCAATCTCGAGCTGGCGCGTGCGTTCGCCCGCTGCTTCGGCTCGGCCGAGGGCGCGGCGGCGCTCCGCCACCTGACCGACATGACGCTCCGGCGCGCGCTCGGCCCCGACGCCGCCGACGCGCATCTGCGCCACCTCGAAGGCCAGCGCCAGCTCGTCGCCTACATCCATGCGCTCATCGCGCGCGGCCGCGCCGGCACTTGACGATCACCCCGCAAAGGAAAACACCATGTCCGATACCGAATTCGCCGCTTCCGCCGAACCCGCGCCCGCCGAATTGCCCGCGGCCGGCAGCGCCGCGTCCGGCGCGGCCAGCAGCGCCGCGCTCTCGCCGGCCTCCGCCGCGCGCCCTGCCTTCATCCCCGAGAAATTCTGGGACGGCGCCGCCAGCCGCGTGCGCGTTGAGGACCTCGCGAAATCCTACCGCGCGCTCGAGCAGAAGCTCGGGCGTATGGCCGAGACGCGCCGGACGGAAGATCCCGGGACATCGCCGCACGCAACCGAGACTCCGCGCGATTCCGTCCCGGATACCGCCCCGCCAAGCGCATCTGCGCCCGCGCCGCCGCCCGCCGTCGAGGGCAAAGAGAGTCCCGGCGCGCCCGACACGACGGTGCCTGCTTCGCCCGACGATTATTCGGTGCGCGTCTCGCATCCCTGGCTCGAGCGCGACGCCGAGGTCGACGGGCTCCTGCACGCGGCCGGCTTCAACCAGGCGCAGGCGCAGCTCGTCTACGATCTCGCGGCCGAGCGCGTGGTGCCCGTGATCGCGGGCATGGCGGCGGAGTACGAGAAGAAGATGGCGCAGGCCCGGCTCGAGGCGCATTTCGGCGGGTCCGAGCGCTTCGCCGCCATCGCGCGGCAGGTGAAAGGCTGGGGCGAGCGGCACCTGCCGCAGCCGCTGTTCGAGACGCTCGCGGCGACGCCCGACGGCATCGCGGCGCTGCATCACATGATGCGCGCGGGCGAACCCCGCTTTGTCGCCGGCGAGGCGCCGGCCGCGGGCCCGACGCAGGACGAGCTCGAGGCACTCGTGCGCGACCCGCGCTATTGGCGCGACCACCAGCCCGATCTGGTCAAGCGCGTCGAGGAGGGCTTCCGCCGGCTCTATCCCGGCGAGTGACGCCCTCCTTCCGCGCCGGCGCCGCCGCTCGGCGAGAGCCGAGCTTACGGCAGCCGCGCGGACCCCTCGCCCCCAACGTGCGCCGGCGACGCCCCTCCGCCGGCCGGTGCCCTCCGCGTTCCTCCCCGCGCGGCACCCGGGGGCGAGGGGCGCTTTTTCTCACTCTCTCATTCCGTGACCGCTCATGGCCCCGCGTCGATTGCCTTACGATGAGTACGAACCCGGGCGAAATCTCTTTTGGGAAGCGCCGGAGGACGACGAACCGATCGAGCCGATGCCGCTTCCGGTGCGCTGGCCCGACGATGCCGATCCGCGGCGCTACGTACAGGAGCTGCTCCACGCCCCGCCCGGCGGTTCGGGCGCGCCTGCCGACATACCCGACCTGCGCAGCGCGGCGCGCGAGAAGCTTCGATCGGCCGGGCTGTTCGGCAATGCTCTCGCGCCCTTTCCCGTCGCTCCGACAGGCGATGACCCGCCTTCATCCGACGACGAACAACGCGGCCCGCCGAGCTGGAAGCTGCCGCCCCGCGCGCGGTCCATCCTTGGCGACGACACCGCTTTGGGCGCGGGCAGACTCCCGGCGGAAATCGGCGAGACGGACCCCGCTGGCGATGCATCCGCCGCCGCAACGACGGCAGCGAGCGTCCACCACGCCATGGGCGTGGAACCAAGCACGCCGCCCGTGGCGCTCCCGCTTGCAATTCCGTCGGAAAGCAAGGCATCGCCGCTGGATCATCCCGGGGCGCGCACCGGCCTCGTGCTCACCGCAGCGGACACGCTGCTGCGAAAAGGCGCCGACCTCGCGGTCGGCGTCGCCGGCGGCAACGCCGCGCTGGCGAGGCAGCTCATCGAGCTTGCCGCCGGAGCCATCGCCAATGCCCTGCCGCCCGAGTTCCGCACCAGCGCGAACAAAAGCGCCGAAGCCGCGATCGCCGAAGCGGAGCGGCGCGTCGGCGATAATGCCGCGGCCACCCGCAACCGCGCCGCGATCGGCACGCTGACCAACCGCCGCATCGAGGCCGAACGCGAACACGCACAGGTCCTGATCGAAGGCGAACCCGCCAAACTCGCCGAAGCGCGTCGCGAGGCGATCGACGCCTGGCGCGCCGAGCGCATCGCGCGCGGCGACGGCCACGCCGAGATCAACGCCGGCGCCCGCGCGCTGGAGACGCACTTGCGCGCGACCGCGCTTCGCCACCGCCTCGCCCAGATCGACGACGCGGGAATCGACCGTACGCTCGACGAAGACGAAGACGCGAAGTCCGATCCCAGGACTGCAGGCCGCATCGTCGAGGAGATCAGACGCATCCGCCGCGACGATCCCGCGCGCGCCGGCGAAGCCTCGATCGCGCGCGAGATCGAGAAGCGCAAGCGCGACGGCCGCATCGACACGCCCGACGAGGAAACCTCCGCGCGCTACAAGCTCCGCCTCGAAGCCCAAGCCCAGCGCGGCATCCCCGAACCCGAGCGCCGCATCCTGACCAACGAAGAGCGCGCGAAGTTTGCGGCCGAGTACCATCATATCGAATCGCAGCGCGGCAAAGCTGCCGCCGATCAATGGCTCCACACCGAAGCGCAGAAGGCGGGCCCGCGCGCCGATCGATTTGAGGCCGAGCTCGCCGCGCCGCCCGTGCGGCACGAGCCCCAGTCACCCGACCAGACCTCGAATCGGCTAACCCGACAGCCCACCGAAGCCGCGGGCGTCGCGGTGGATGTGGTCCGCGGATCGATACCGGACCCGTTTCAAGCCGAATCGGACACGTCTGACGAGGCGCGCTCGAAGATCCAGGCCGAAGACAGACGCCAACCAGAGCCACCGGCATCGAGTTACCCGGTAGGCGCGGAATTTGGGGCGGAACACCCGACTTCGCCGCCGCGCGAACTCCGAAAGCTGATCGGGCGACTCTACAGCGTCGCCGCTCTCAAAAGCGACGGCACGCCCGTAGTGGGCGACCAAGAAGTCGCTGCGTACATCGACGAAGCGCGCAAGCAACTCCGGCCCGAATATCAAGATACCTTCGAGCTCACTGTTTTCGCCGTGCGCGCCGGCATGGTTCCTTGGTGGCGGGCCAGCGAGCGCCTGCGCGACTACTACGCACCCGAGTCGACCGGCGAAGCGGTTCTCGATGGCATTCTCGATGTCATCCCGATCGTCGGTCAGGTTAAAGGCGCGATCGAAATTGGCGAGGCGCTCGACGGGCTTCGCATTGCCCTCGACGAGGATAACCAAGCCGGAGCATCGAAGTTCGCGGGCGAGGCCGCGCTCCTCATCGCCGGTCTCGTCCCGATCCTCAAGGCGGGAAAGTTTGCAAAGCACATTCCCGGGCTCGAAAGGCTCAAGGACATCCTCGGCGAGTTCGCCGGCGGCAAATTGCCGTTCCACGAACTCCTCGAAAAGTGGAACAAGAATTGGAAGCTCCAAGGACATCACAGCTTTCCAATCTTCTTAGGCGGCGCTAGGAGAGAGGGTGTTGCCGAGCTGCGGACCGGTGTCCATCGAGAATTGCATCGCGAACTGAACGCCTTCCTCCGAGGTATATCCAACGCCGAGGGCAAACACATGCGGCCGGTGAAGGGCAATCCGGGTTGGGAGATCCGCAATAACTTCAAGCCCGAAGAGCGCATGCACGCAATGGTCGGTTTCTACACTGGACCTGGAAACCGGCTGAAGTATCGCAATGCACGGCGCGAATTCTTTCGCTTGTTCCCGGAGCTCGCCCAATGATAGTTGCTTATGATATGTCGCCGCATGACGGTGATGCGTTCTTTTTCGAGGATCGTAAGTCATCGATTTTTTGTTCCGTTTGCGGAACATTGCTCGACAAAGCCTTCCTGCCGTCGGGCGTGAGGCCGCGGAAGAAATGGGACATCTGCTCCACATACGAGAACCGAGTAATCGTTTCGGAGCGGTTCAAGGGTTGGTGTCAGGCTCGGCACCTCGATGGTCTAGTCTTCAGGCAAGTCAATGAGCGACCGCCCTACTATGTATTCGAACCATCGATCGTGTTGGAGGTCGATCCGCGGTGTGCCCGATTCGAAGACAAATGTAGTGCCTGCGGAAATTTCGAGTCTGTGATGAGGGCCGGCCGCTTGGTCCTACCGAAGGTGCAGGCGCCAATCGACGATGGCATATTCCGGTCCGACATCGAATTTGCTAGCCGATGGGAGAAATCGCCGATCATCATCGTTGGGCTTCACACAAGAGAGCTCATGAAGGAAGAGAAATTTCGCCTGATCGAGTTTGAGCCAATTCTTGGCTGATCGGCCGAACGGCTTCCAAAGCTGAACCCGTTTCAAGCCGAATCGGACACGTCTGACGAGGCGCGCTCGAAGATCCAGGCCGAAGACAGACGCCAACCAGAGCCACCGGCATCGAGTTACCCGGTAGGCGTGGAATTTGGGGCGGAACACCCGACTTCGCCGCTGCGCGAACTCCGAAAGCTGATCGGGCGACTCTACAGCGTCGCCGCTCTCAAAAGCGACGGCACGCCCGTAGCAGCAGCCTCGCGGCAGTGCGACGCTGTCGATCGCTGTGCGGCGGCGCGAGGGCGGTCGGGGACCCGCCCCTACGCATCCCGCTTCCACCTAATCGGGATGCGCCCTGACACTGCGCTGCGATGAGTCGGAAGGGCGCCGACCATGTGCGCGGTATCATACGGGCGAGCCTTAATGGTGACCCGTCATCCCGACCGGAGCGAGCCGTCTTCGGCTCGCGGAGCGGAGGGATCGCGTGCCCGCGTCGCACGATCCCTCCACTTCGCGGCCGCGCAAGAGCGCGTGCGCTTCGGTCGGGATGACGGGTCAAGACATCGGCTCGCTGGAATCACACCACCTGGTTGCGCAGCGTCGTCTCGCCGCGCCAGAGGCGGGCGAGGTTCTCCATCAGGAGGTCGAGGATGTTGTCTTCGTAGCGGCGGGTCTCGCCGGCGGTGTGGGGCGTGATCAGCACGTTCTCGCTGCCCCAGAGCGGCGACGATGGCGGCAGCGGCTCCTCGCGCGCGCAGTCGAGCGCCGCGGCCGCGAGTCTGCCCGACCGAAGCGCGTCGAGCAGCGCCGCTTCGTCGACGCACTTTCCGCGCGCGACGTTGACGAGATGCGCGCCGGGCTTCATCGCCGCGAGCGCCTTCGCATCGATTAGGTTCTCGGTCTCGGGCGTGAGCGGGCAGGTCAACGCGACGATATCGGCCGCGGGCAGCAGCGCGAGCAGGCGATCGTTGCCGTGTACCGCGTCGGCGGCGCCGGCGCCGGTCGAGGGATCGCGCTTCAAGCCGATGACGCGGAGATCGAACGCCTTGGCGAGCCGCGCGAGGCGCTGGCCGATGCGGCCCAAGCCCACGATCAGCAGCGTCTTGCCGCCGATCTCTTCCTCGCGCCGCGAAAAATCCGGCATCATGCCGCGCCAGTGGCGCTTGGCCTGGTTGTCGCGCGCCTCGGGCAGCCGGCGAGCCAGCGCCAGGATCAGCGCCATCGCGTGCTCGGCCACCGCGCGCTCGTTGGCGCCCTGCGCGCTCGCGAGGCGGATGCCCCTCGCCTTCAGCACATCCTTGCCGTATTGCTCGACGCCGGCGCTGATCGACTGGATGAAGCGCAGCTTCGCCGCGCGCGCGGCGAGCTCGTTGCGCCAGAAGCCGGAGACGACGAGCACGTCGGCCTCGCCGATGCGCGCCGCGAGTGCCTCGGCGCTCTTCACCTCGAAATGGCGGATGCCGGTGTTGCGCAGCGCGAAGCGCTCGGCCAGGCGATAGGCCACGTGCGCGAAGCAGATCGTGAGCGCGTCTCTGGGCGGGAGCGTCATCCGGCCCTCCGCTTGGTCCTGGCCGCGGCCGATCGCCGCGCGGCGCGCCCCGGCCGGTATCGGGCTTGCGCTTCGGCGGCGCCGAGCGCGCTGCCGGTGGCGGAGGCGAGCGCCGTGCGCGCCTCTTCCGGCAGCATCGCCGCGCCGTCCGCCAGCGCCTTCCTCCATTTCGGCCCGCGGTCGCTCGCTTCGGCCCAGGCGTCGCGCAACAGCGGCGCGCGCTTGGCGGCAAGGACGCCGATCAGCAGGCCGGCCTGGGCCAAGTCCTTGTCGATTTTCGCCGCGCCGTGCTGCCGGGGCACGGCGACGATGAGCTTGTGCAACGCGAAGCGCTCGGGCCGCGGCACGTTGACGAGAACGCCGCTGCGATAGAGCAGCGCGGCCGCCACCGCGTCCTCGATGAGGAAGTCGAGGAAGCGGAGCGGCTGCGCGCCGACCCCGCCGAGCGCCGGGAGGCGCGCTGGCTTCCGTTCGTACTCGGTCCTGCCGCGGTTGGGCGTGAGAAAGTCCACGCGATAGCCGGAGTCGTTCACGTAGGCGGTCGAAAGCGCTTTGTCGGAGAGGTGCGGCACCGGACGGAAGCTCTGATCGGCGCCGCGGAGAACCTCGGCGAGCGGAGGCGTCGAATCCTCGAGGGCGATCGAGAGTCGATAGTGTTGCGCCACATCGAGGTCGGCGGTGCGCATGTGGGCGGCGGGCAGCACGACGCCAAGGAGGCCGGCATAGGCCTGGTAGGCGACGGTTCCGACCAGGCAGCCGCCGAGGCGGAACACGCCCGCTCGCGCGAGCGCATCGACCACCGCTCCCGTCGCGGCATCGGTTTGCGGCAGACCGGCCCGCGCGAGGCTCGCGATGATCGTCTTGCGCTCGTTGTGGTCGGCCTTGATCTTGCCGTGCCGGGCGATGCGCTCGCGCAGCGCCGGCGAATCCGGGCCCACATATTTGGAGCGCTTGTGCCCGTCTTCATAGGAATTGAAGTTCCAGTAGAGGCGGCCGCTTTGCTCGCGGCTCGAGAAGCTACCATTGGCGGGAAACTCGCGGTCGAATTCCGCGAGCTGGCAACGCTCGACCAGATCGGCATAGGCGGTTTGCAGCGTGAGGCCGAGGGGTTTCATGGGAGGCCCGATATAGGTATTTTGACAAAATACATACACTTCTAACTAGCTGAAATAAATATGTATGTAAAACTCAAGTTTACATACATTGCCCTTCCCGGCGGCGTAAAGGTGTTTTGCCAAAATACCTTTATGGGAGCGTGAAGCCCCGCCCGCTCCCGCGCGCCTTTGTTTCGGTCGTCATCCCGACCGGAGCGAGCCGCGCCCTGAGCGCCGACGCGATGCGTCGGTCGTCGAAGGGGCGGCTCGCGGAGTGGAGGGATCGCGTCGAACCGCTGCGCGGTTCTTCCGGCCAATTCGCGCGAACGCGCGAATTGGCAAGAAGGCCCGCACTTGCGGGCCGACGCGATCCCTCCACTGCGCGCCCGCAAGAGCGGGCGCTTCGGTCGGGATGACGGTGGGGACCTACCCCGCCGCGGCGCCGGCCCAGGGCTGCGCGATCTCGGTCATCGCGAAGCGCTCGTCCGATCCGAGATCGTTCGCGACTGCGACCGGGCAGGCAAAGGCCAGTGGATAGGGATCGCGGCGGTGCTCGACGACGCCGGCGCCCGCGGCGAAGCGCGCGGCGAGCGCGGCTTTGATCGCGGGCTCGAGCAGCGGATCGACCGCGACCTCGCCCGGCGCGCTCACGTCGATGCGCGGGCGATGGAACGCGGCCTCGAGCGAAAGGCCGAAATCGGCCTGGAACGAGACGAGCTGCAGGATCGCGGGCAGGATGCGCCGCCCGCCCGAGGCGCCGATCGCGAGCCAGGGCCGCTCGCCGGCGAGGCCCAGCAGCGGCAGCATGTTCGAGAGCGGGCGTTTCCCGGGACCGATCGAATTCGGGCGCCCGGGCCTGGGATCGAACCAGTTGATGCCGTTGTTCATCAGCACGCCGCTCTCGGGCAGCACGGCCTTGGCGCCGAACAGCGAGAGCAGCGTTTGCGTCAGCGCCGCCATGTTGCCGTCGCGGTCGATGACCGAGAGATGCGTCGTGCATTCGGCGCCCATGCCGGGGCCCTGGGGGCGGCCCTCGCCCATGGTTTCGAGGCGCGCGGCGTAAGCGGCCGAGAGGCCCTCGGTATAGGCGACGAACGCGGCGGCGTCGAGCGTGCGGCCGAGCTTGCCGGCCATGTGATCGAGCGCGTCGCGGAGGGTCGGCCCGGCGGTGAGGCCGCCCGGAACGAAGAGGCGCTTGCCCGCGCGCGCGATCGTCAGCGGCTCGGCCAGGCGCGCGCGATACCCGGCAAGGTCGCCTCTGGCGATTCGCGAGGCGCCATGCCCGGCGCCCCGCCCGAGATCGGCCGCCAGCATGCGCGCGACCGTGCCCTCGTAGAAATCGCGCGCGCCCCGCTCGGCCAGCGCCTTCAACGTGCGGGCAAGAGCCGCGTTCTTGAGCCGCGGCAGCGCGCCGCTCCAATCGGGCGCCGGCGGGAAACCGGCCGGCAGAAACCACGCGCGCGACTCCGGAAAGCGCGCGAGATCGGCGGCGGCCGTGGCGATGACGAGCGTCGCCCACCAATCGGCCGCGAAGCCCTGCTCCGCCAGGCCGATCGCGGGCGCGAGCAACGCGGGCCACGATTTGGTCGCGAAGGTCTCGTGGGCGAGGCGCATGCCGTCGGGCTGGCCCGGTACGGCCATCGCCGGGTAGCCGACGACGTTGCGATTCTCCGCCACCTCGGGCCAGCCGAAGAGGTCCGCGCCCGCTCGGCCGGTGAGCGGATAGTCGGCGGGATCGAGCGTCTTGGCGCTGATGGCGCCGAAATCGACGACGTGCGCGCGGCGCTGCTTCGCATCCCAGACCATCATGAAGCCGACGCCGCCGATGCCGCTCATCCAGGGCTCGAGCGCCGCGAGCGCAAAGGCGGTGGCGATCGCCGCATCGATCGCGTTGCCGCCGGCGGCCAGCACGCCGGCGCCGACGTCGGCGGCCTTCTGGTTCTGCGCCGCGACGGCGCCGCCCTTGCTCCGCACCGGCTCCTTGGCGAAGCGCAGCTGGCGGCTCAGATTCTCGGACATCGCGGGGGCTTACCTCGAATCGCGGCGGCGGCAGGGTAATGGTACCGGCGGGCCTTTGTTTTGACCGTCATCCCGACCGGAGCGAGCCGCACCCTGAGCCTGTCGAAGGGGCGGCTCGCGAAGTGGAGGGATCGTGTTGCGTTGGCGCTGTGCTTCCGCTCGACGCGATCCCTCCACTCCGCACGGCGCGAAGTGCGCCGCGCTCCGGTCGGGATGACGAGTCAATATTAAAGCGTGCGGGTATGAGAGAGGCCACGGCGGAGTCACCGCGGTGCACCCAGGAGCACCCCTGCTGGCCGGAGGCAGGTTATCCAAATATTTTCCCGTTTTGTTCTTGACAACCGCCGCGCCGCGCGCTAGATAAGGTTCCGCAAACGCCACGAGTCCGTCCGCGGCTCACCCGACGAGGCGCAGGACGGGATCCTCGCGGCGTTTTTTCCGCTTTTTCACGGGCGTTGGACAACCGGGCGTTTTCGCGTCCGGCCCATTCGCCGTTCCGGCTGCCGGACGCGGCCGCGCGCGCCGCTGCGCGCCGCTACGCTTACGCGCGCGACAACCGCCGCAGCTTTCCCCCTCCCCCGCAATCGAACGGATGGAACAAGATCCATGTCCACGACGATCGACCGCGCCTTCGTCAAGCAGTACGAGACGGAAGTGCACGCCGCCTATCAGCGGCTCGGCTCCAAGTTGAGGAAGACCGTGCGCAACCGCGACAACGTCACGGGCGCCACCGTCGTCTTCCAAAAGGTCGGCAAGGGCACGGCCGCGACCAAGTCGCGCCACGGCCAGGTGCCGGTCATGAACCTCTCCCACGACCCGATCGAGTGCAATCTGCTCGACTACTACGCCGGCGACTGGGTCGACAAGCTCGACGAGATCAAGGGCCAGCACGACGAGCGGCGCACCATCATCGACGCCGGCGCCCACGCGCTCGGCCGCAAGACCGACGAGCTCATCGTCGCGTCGCTCAACCAGTCCACCAACTACGCGCTCGCCGACACCGACGGCATGACCAAGGCCAAGGCCCTCGCCGCGTTCGAGTTCCTCGGCAACAAGGACGTGCCCGACGACGGCCAGCGCGTCGCCATCGTCGGCTGGAAGCAGTGGAGCGAGCTCCTGAACATTCCGGAGTTCGCCGACGCCGACTATGTCGGCAAGGACCAGCTGCCGTGGCAAGGCGCCCAGGCGAAGCAGTGGCTCGGCACGCTGTTCATGCCGTTCTCGGGCCTCACCAAGACCGGCAACGTGCGCTTCTGCCACTGGTACCACAAGACCGCGGTCGGCCACGCCTCGGGCTGCAACGTGAAATCCGACATCACCTGGCACGGCGACCGGGCCGCGCACTTCGTCTCCAACATGATGAGCCAGGGCGCCGCGCTGATCGACGCCGAGGGCGTCGTCACGCTGCGCTGCCTCGAATAGTTGAGGACCCTCCCATGGCCTATCTCTCGAAGAACCTTTCCGTGCTGGCCTACGCCAACGGCTTCACGCTCTGGCACTACACCACGCCCGACACCGCGGCGGTGGTGGACACGGCCGGCTATTTCAACACCGCCGCGGACATGTTGCGCATCGGCGACATGATCTTCGCCAACGTCGAGACCGGCGGCGCGATGAAGGGCGGCATCTTCCTCGTCAAGGACAATGCCGCCGGCGTCGTCGACGTCGCCGACATCACCAGCGTCGGCGGAACGGACACGGACTAGCGCACACAGCTGCGCTCGGCGGGGCCGCTGCGGCGGCCCCGCCGATGCGTGTTCATCGGCCGGTGCGCGTGCTTCGCACGGCGAATCGCGGCCGCTCCTGGTGCTCAGCGGCTCCAGTCCTTCGACCATTTGGCGAGCTGCAGCTTGGCTTTTCCGTGGCCGCCCGCGGCCGCCTTTCCGAGCCAGGCAAGAGCCTCCGCTTGGAGTTCCGGCGTCAGCGGCCTTTTCAAGCCGAGACGAAGCCCGAGATGATAACTCGCATCGACATGCCCAAGCTCGGCGGACTTTCGGAGCGCCGTCATCATGCACTCCCTGAAACCGGCAGCGAGATCGAGATTCCCGTTATCGGTCATGACCAGCGCGACGGTCAGGCGGCGGAGGGCAATCCCGTACCAGATCCGGCCGAGATCGGTTTCGCGTTCGTAATGCGTGCTTCCGCAGTCGAACTCCGCCTTCTGAGGCACTCGCGGCTCGGCGGTGTTCGAGCACGCGGTCAGCGACGAAAACAACAAGCAGGAAAGCATCGCGACTGGCCTGCAACTTCTTTCGGTGAGCATGCGGACACAACCAACGGATGATGAAGAACACCGACGTTATCGCACGCGGCTGATCGGATCGCAACGATCCCCGCTCAGAGGAGACCGCCCATGACGACCACTGCTCGGATCCGGGAATGCGAGAATCGTGTCGCGGCGATGCGTCGAAGCATCGGCAATCTCCAGTCGCAGCGCGACGATCTGCTGCGGCGCGTCGAACGATTGCGGCAAGAGCTCGGTCAGGCCCTCAGCCGGGGAGACGCGGCTCGCGTGAGCGCGCTCCGCGCCCAAATCTTCAACATAGAGGCGGGACTTGATGCGAACCTGGGCGATTTGGAAAAGCTGCGTGGAGAATTGCACGGCAAGGAACAGGAGTGCTGTGAGCTTCGCCGGAATCGCGGCCAGGACGCCCCGACCGAGGATGAGCTGCGCAAGACCATCGACGACCCGCGCCACTGGCGCGACGGCGATCCGGCGCTCACTCGCTTCGTCAGCGACGGCTTCCAGCGGCTCTATCCCGACGATTCGGGCGAGTGACCGCTCTCGCTAGAACGGCGCACAAAACGAGACGTGGGTCACCAAGCGCCGCATGCGCCACCACAGCCCCGGAAAGCCTTCGATCGCAGCCCGAATCCAGAACGCCATGGCAAGGCCGCGATCGGGCGGCGCGGCCTCCGTGCACGCGAACACATCGCCCGCGCTCATGTAAGCCGCTCCAACCGGATTCGTTTTCTCGCGGGCGATGCTCGAGCGCGACTCCCTCCACATCGCGATGTCGAGACCTTGCGCCAAGTATTGTTGCGCCTTGTTCGGGTTTGCGGCGCCAGTCGTCCCGCGGCGGTAGTGAAGGGCCAGCTCGAAATAGGCGGCGCCCAGCTTTCGTCTGCGGCCCGTTCAAGCCAGTGCACCGCGACGTCGAGATTGCGGAGGGAGAGAAAAGAAAAGGGCGGCGCCCACTCTTGTCTCTCCCTCTGGGAGAGAAGGGGGCCCGTTTCGCTGCCCTGGCAGCGAAATGGGAAGTGAGGGCAGCCGCCCCTCTGCGCTCGCATCCTTCGATGGCCGACGCGAAGCGCCGGCGCTCGGGAGCGGCGGCGCCTGAGGCTGAGCGCGGCGCCGTGCCCTCACTTCCCAAGCAACGCCAGTGGCGTTGCTTGGGCCCCTTCTCTCCCGGAGGGAGAGAAAAGAAAAGGGCGGCTTCTCTCCCCGAGGGAGAGAAAAGAAAAGAGCGGCGCCCACTCTTGTCTCTCCCTCTGGGAGAGAAGGGGCCCGTTTCGCTGCCCTGGCAGCGAAACGGGAAGTGAGGGCACGCCCTGAACCTCAACCGGAGCAACACGCCATGCATCCCCTCGCCCCCGAGCTCGCGGAGAAATTCGCGGGCTACATCGTCGACCGGCGCGACAAGCGCATCATCACGTTCTCGGTGCTGGCGCTCTATGCCGCGGCGCTGGTCCATCAGGCGCTCGGGGCCGCGCTGGGCGCCGCCGCCGGGACGGCGGCGCTCGACAGCATCGAGACGCTGGCGGCTGTGGTCGTGGTCGCGCACATCGTCGGCGGCGTGGCCCAGCGTGCCGTTGCGACGTCCGCGCGGAACGCGCCGCCCGCGCCGAGCGCGGACTTACGGCGAAGCGAAGCTTCGCCAGAAGGCCGCCCCTCGCGACCGTCGCGAAGCGATGCTTCGCCTGGAAGCGCGTGATGGGCGCGTTCCTCTCCGGCGCCTGGGCGCGGATCGCGGCCGCCGCGGCACTCCTGGCGGGCGCGCTCTTCTTCGTCGCGCGCGCGTTCAAGGCCGGCCGCGAGGCCGAGCGCGCCAAGAGCGCCCGGGCCGCGCTCGAGCACCAGTCCAAGACCGCAAGCAAGGTGAGCCAGTCCGATGAAGCCGTCGCCGACCCCGCCTCTCCGCGCGCGCAGCGCATCCGCAAGCTGTTCCAGCGCCGCGACTGATGCCGCCGCGCTCATGTTTTCATCGTCATCCCGACCGGAGCGGGCGCGCTCTTCGCGCGGCCGCGAAGTGGAGGGATCGCGTCGCTCAGCTTCGCTGAGCTCACGGCCAAATCGCGCTCCGCGCGATTTGGCACAAGCACCGCGCAGCGGTGCGACACGATGCCTCCACTCCGCGAGCCGAAGACGGCTCGCTCCGGTCGGCATGACGGCCAGTGTCTTGGCGTGCTGCCCTACGGCGATCGTTGCACGCGGAGGCGCGGAGCGCGCGGAGAAGGAAGAGAAAGCCCCACGCGGCAGCGTCGTCGCGCCCGGTCTCCTCCGGGTTCTCCGCGCTCTCCGTGCCTCGGCGTGCGCGAGCCTCCTTGCCCTCGCCGGCTGCGGCGGCGGCATCACCGTCGCGGACACCTATTGCCGCGACACCTTCTTCTGGCGCACGAGCGCGCGCGACACCGAAGAGAGCCGCCGCCAGGCGGACCTCCACAATTCGCGCCGCCTCTGCCGCTGCCAGGGAGACTGCCCGTAGCGCAATTCGCCGAGGCGAATCGGCAAAGCCGATTCGCGACTAGCTCGCCCGCTTGGGCGAGCGGCCTCGCCCTATGCCGCGTAGGGGCGCGCTGCGCGCGCCCTGCTCCCGCTGCACCGACGAAGTAACGCGCGGGTGTGCAACCGCTCCCGTACCGTGCGGGTGGCAGCAGGGCGCGCGCAGCGCGCCCCTACGTGTGACGCGCCGAGCGACCCTCACTTCCCGAGCAATGCAAGCGCATTGCCCGGGCCCCTTCTCTCCCCGGGGGAGAGAAAAGGGAAAGGCGCGCCTCTTTCTTCTCTCTCCCTCTGGGAGAGAAGGGGCCCGGTGCTGCGCCCCTCGCGCGGCACTGGGAAGTGAGGGCCGCCGCCACGACTTTCCCAACAGGAGAAATCGAAATGCTTTGGTTTGCCGCGTCTCTCGTTTTCGCCGCCGCCGGCCTCGCGGGCGGGCTCTATCTCGCCTGCCGCTTCGCCTGGCCGCGCAAGATCTACGCGCGGCTCTTCCAGGACCGCCCGTGAGCCTCCGCCCCGAGGATCGTTCCCCATGAGCGAACCCGACACTCCATCGACGCCGGCGGATCCGCCTTCCGCCGGAGCGAACCCCGCCGCCGCGCCGTCCGAGCCGCCTCCGCCCAACGCGGAAAAGCCCAGGGACGCAGCAGCGCTCAAGACACCGAAGGTCGGCGGGTTCATGAAATTCGTGCGCGCCTGGACCAGGGGGCAGGGCCTCAGGACGCCGGACCTCCACGACGACATGTCCGGCTGGCTCGGCAAGGCATGGAAGTTCCGCAAGAAAGGTCCCAAGCGCTTTCTGCTGCTGGCCTTCCGCGGCGCCGGGAAATCCACACTCGTCGGCCTGTTCGCGGCGTGGCTGATCGGCAAGATGCCCGACCTCCGCATCCTCACGCTCGCGGCCGATCTCGCGCTCGCGCGCAAGATGGTGCGCCACGTCAAGCGCATCATCGAGGCGCATCCGCTGATCGCGCGGCTCAAGCCCAAGAAGCCGGAGCTCTGGGGCAGCGAGCAGTTCACGGTGCTGCGCACGGCCGAGCTGCGCGACCCCTCGATGCTGGCGCGCGGCATCGACGGCAACTTCACCGGCTCGCGCGCCGACGTGGTGATCTGCGACGACGTCGAGGTGCCGGGCAACTCCGACACGCCGGGTAAGCGCCTCGCGCTGCGCGAGAAGCTCGGCGAGATCGAGTTCGTGCTGGTGCCGGGCGGGATGCAGCTCTATCTCGGCACGCCGCACACCTACTACTCGATCTACGCCGACGCGCCGCGGCCCGAGCTCGGCGAGACGCGCCCGTTCCTCGAAGGCTTCGTGCGCAAGCGGTTCCCGATCCGCGACGCCGAGGGGAAATCGGCCTGGCCCAGGCGCTACGACGACGAGGAGATTGCCGACCGCGAGAAGCGCAGCGGACCCATCAAATTCGCGAGCCAGATGATGCTCGTGCCGATGGCGCCCGAGAACTGCCGCTTCGATGGCGGGAAGCTGCTGCGCTACGAAGGCGAGGTCGAGCACCGGCAGTCGCAGGGGCGCGAGAGCCGCTGGCTCGAAGGCCGGAAGCTCGTCTCGATGCGCGTCTGGTGGGATCCCGCGTTCGGCGGCGCGGAGAAGAACGACCGCAACGCGATCGCTGCGGTCTACCAGGACGCGGCCGGCGGCTACTGGCTCCACCGCGTGCATTACTTCAGCCACGACGCCGACCTCGCCGCGGCGCATCCGGCCGAGCACGCCGCGGCGGATCAGCTCTGCCGCGAGGCGGCGCGCTTCGCGCACGAGCTCGGCGCTCCCGCGATCACGGTCGAGAACAACGGCGTCGGCCAGGCGCTGCCCGACCTCTTGAGGAAGGCGCTGGCCGCGGTCGATCCCGCGATCGCGGTGCTCGCGCATCATTCGAAGGCGCCCAAGGCCGAGCGCATCCTCGCCGCGCTCGACGTGCCGCTCGCGGCGGGCCTGCTGCACGCGCATGCCAGCGTGTGCGACGGGCCGTTCCTCGAGGAACTGCGCGGCTGGACGCCGGTGGCGAAATCCGGCCGGCGCGACGACGGGCTCGACGCCGTGGCCGGCGCGATCCTCGCCGAGCCCACGCGCCTCGGACCGTTCCCGCGCGCGCCCGGCGATCCCGGCGCGTGGCGTCCGGGCGCTGCGCCGCACCGCGCGCGCACCGATTTCGAACCTTAACGCAGGCCCTCACTTCCCGACGCCCCGCCAAGGGGCGCGCCGTCGGGCCCCTTCTCTCCCGGAGGGAGAGAAATGAGTAGGAGCGCCCTTCCTTCTCTCTCCCTCTGGGAGAGAAGGGGCCCATTCGCGTCTTCGCGAATGGGAAGAGAGGGCAGGCGCCTCGAGCCCGGCTTCGGCGCCGCCCTTCCTTCCAACCCAGACGAAACCAAGGAGAACGACCATGACGCTGCGCCCTTTCGCGGCGGCGCTGGCGGGCGCGCTGGCGCTTCCCGCCGCGACCTGCACACCCGAGCGACCGGCCTTCGCCGAGTCCGAACCCGCGCCCGCCGCCTGCGGCGACTATCGCGCGCTCGCCGAGGCGCTGCGCCGGCGCTTCGGCGAAACGCCGCGCTGGCATGCCGAGGAGAACCGCGGCTTCGCGCTCGAATTCTTCGCCAACGCCGACGGCGGCTGGACGCTCGTCATGCGCCGCGGCGACGAGGCCTGCGCCGTCGCCGCCGGCACGGCGTGGCGCCTGGCGCCCGAGAGCGCGTTCTGAGGAGCGCCGGCATGACCGACGGTTTGACCCTGGTCGGATGGATCACGGCGTTCGAGCTGCCCGCGCTCGCCGGCCTGTTCTGGCTCGCCTGGCGCATCAAGTGCTCTGGCGAGGCGGCGCTGGCGCGGCTCGCCGCGCGCCTCGACCGCGAGCTCGACCGGCTGCGCGAGGCGCTGGCGCAGCACAAGCTCGACGTCGCCACCGGCTACGCCTCGCTCGCGGCGCTCGAAAGCGTCGAGCAGCGGCTCACCGCGCACCTGTTGCGCATCGAGGCCAAGCTCGACGCGCGGAGCCCGGCATGAGCGCGCGCCATCATCTGCCGGCGCGGACCGTCGCGCGCAGGCTCGAGCGCGCGCTCGAGCGCGATGCGCTCGCCGCCGCGCTCCAGCGCCATGCGCCGCGCGGCGCGGTGCGGGCCGCCGAGGCGCTCGCCGCCGCCGCGATGAACCGGCGCCGGCGCGCCGAGCGCATCTGGAACGGCGCCTTCGCCGATACGCCGCCGGGCTTCGATGCGGTCTTCGCCGGCCTCCCCGAACAGCCGACGAGCGTTCGCGCGGACGCGGCCTGGAACGCGATCTGCCGGCGCATCGCCGCGCGCGCGCTCGCCGGCGCCGGGCCCGATCCCACGGCCGGCGCCCATTGCGCAGTACCTTCCGGCGCGCCCGCGCCGGTCGGGGCGCCCATCCTCGCCGCGATCGTCGGTCCCTACGCCTTCTACCGCGCTGCGCATCGCCCGCAGGGGCGCCCCTACGCGCGAGACGCTCAAACCACTTCGAGCCGCGCCTTCTCCTCGAACACCGCGCCGCCTTCGTCCTCCCAGCGGAAGACGAGCTCGCCGCTCTCCTCGGCGCGCAGCCAGAACGAGAAGTAGGGATTGCGCGAGATGCCGCGCTTCAGGTCGCCGCGGATCACCTCGGCGCCGCCGTAGGTGCAGACGAAGGTCGTCACGATCCGGCGCGGGTAGATCTTCCCCTCCTCGTCGCGGCGCCAGCCGGATTCGTTGAGGTGCTCGAGCAGCGTGCGGATCTCGACGGCCTCGCCGCGCTTGGCCAGCTCGGGAACGCGGATCCGGGCGCTCATCGGACGTCCATCTCGACGCAGGCGGCGAGCGTCACCTCGACGTGGATGCTGCCGATCCAGAACGTGCCGTCGCTCATCGCCGCGAGGCCGTAGACCTTCTGCGCCGCGAACATGCGCACGCGGGTCGCGACCTCGGCCTTGCCGCAGCGCGGGCCGAGCGTGAACCGCCCGGCCTCGGGCTCCGGGTTCGCCTCGAGCAGGATGTGGATGGCGCTGACGCGGTCCTGCTCGGTCATCGGGCTTTCGACCGTCACCGTCACGGGCACCGCGGTGCCGGTTTCGGCCAGCGGCGGCGCGTCGACCTTGACCCGGTCTTCCCTCGGCCGCACGCCCTTGGTGATGGCGCGGATCGCGGCCTCGAGATCGGCCCCGGTCGCCCCGGCGCCGCCCGCGCGCAGCAGAACCGGCGCCGCGACCGCAACCGCGGCCGCGCCCGCCGCCGCGCCGGCGACGAAGCGCCGCCGGGTCGCGCCGCCAATCCCTGAGCCTCTCTTTTTCATCATCCCAAGTTTAGCAGGGAGGCGGGGAGAAGGAAGACTCGCCACAAAGACGCCAAGACACGAAGAAGATAAGAAGACCGGGTTGCGCGCCAAGGGGCGCGCGAACACGGGAAACCTTCTTTCGCGCCGCTCTTGCGGCGCAGTCGTGCACTTCTTCGTGTCTTGGTGTCTTGGCGTCTTGGTGGTGAACCTTACCTTATCTTCTCCCCGCCTCCGGCGATGCGAAGCATCGCTTGTAGTTCGCTTTGCGAACGTCCCCGCCTCCCTGCATCCTTCGGAGCCGCCGACGAGGGCGCCATGCGCTCGCGGAATGGGCGCTCGCCTCGCCGTGATCCGCGCGGAATTGTTCCTAATTCAGTCGCCGCTGCGATTTTCCCAGCGGAAACCGGCCTGCCGTCGAAAGGGGAGCCGAATGGCGTGGACTTTTCTCATCGTCGCCGGGGCGTTCGAGGTCGGATGGGCGATCGGCCTCAAATACACCGAGGGCTTCACGCGCCTCTGGCCCTCGCTCGGCACCGTTGCCGCGATGGTGATCAGCCTCGGTTTCCTCGGCCTTGCGTTGAAAACGCTGCCGGTCGGAACCGCCTACGCGGTCTGGACCGGCGTGGGCGCGGTCGGAACCGCGATCCTGGGCATCGTCCTGTTCGGCGAATCCGCGGCCGCCGCGCGCCTCGCGTGCATCGGCTTGATCGTTTCCGGGATCGTGGGCCTGAAGCTCGTGTCGCCGGAATAGGCCTCAGCCGCGTTGCGCTCGCGCCGATTTCGCGCGGCGCAGGAGCCATGCGGCGAGACCGGCGAGGGCCAGCGCGGCGAAGGCGCCGCCCGCCCAGAACGCGGCGGCGGGTCCCGCCCATTGCCAGAGCGCGCCGGCGATGAGGCTTGCGGACAAGAGCACCACGCCCGAGAGGAGGTTGAACCAGCCGAACGCCGTAGCCCGCCGCGCGGGCGGCGCCGCATCGGCGACGAGCGCCGAGAGCAGGCCCTGGGTCAGCCCCATGTGCAGGCCCCACAGCGCGATACCGGCAAACGCGGCGAACAGGTTCGTCGCCAGCGCCAGCACGATGTCTGCGGCGATCAAGACGCCGAGGCCGACGGCCAAGACGACGCGGCGGTCGATGCGGTCCGAGATCGCGCCGGCGGGATAGGCCGTGGCCGCGAAGACGAGGTTCATCGCCACCAGTACGAGCGGCACCCAGGCCAGCGGCAGCCCGACGCCCTCGGCGCGCAGCACGAGGAACGCTTCGCTGAATCGCGCCAGCGTGAACGCGACGCCCAAGAGGGCCACGGCCCAGAACGGCCGGCCGAGCCCGGCGAGATCCCGCCAGCGAAAACGCGGCCGCTCGGCTACGGCGGGCGGGAGCGCGGCGGCCGGCGGCACGGCGGCGCGTTCCGGTTCGCGGACGAACAGGATCAGCACCGCGACCGCGGCGGCGCCGGGGACGATCGCGCACCAGAACACGGCGCGCATCTCGCCAGCGAACAGCGCCAAGAGGCCGATCGCGAGAAGCGGCCCCGCCAGCGCGCCGAGCGTGTCGAGCGCCTGGCGCAGCCCGAACGCGGCGCCGCGATCGGCCGCCAGCGCCACATCGGCGATCAGCGCGTCGCGCGGCGCGCCGCGGATGCCCTTCCCCACGCGGTCGGCGAAACGCGCGGCCAGCACCCATCCGACCGTGGGGGCCACCGCGAACAGCGGCTTCGAAAGCGCGCCCAGTCCGTAGCCAAGCACCACGAGAAATTTGCGCTTGCCGAGGCGGTCGCTGAGCGCGCCCGAGAAGAGCTTCACGATCGAGGCGGTGGCCTCGCCGATTCCTTCCACCAGCCCCACCGCCAGCGCGCTGGCGCCCAGCACCGAAACCATGAAGACCGGCAGCAGCGCATGGATCATCTCCGAGGAGATATCCATGAGCATCGACACGGCGCCCAGTGCCCACACCGTGGGCGGAATGCGCGCCCCGCTGCGACGTTTCATGTCTGCGCGCTGAATTGACTTGAAGGGCCGCGATTCGAGGCGAGATTAGCACCGCCCCCGCCGTCCCGTCGCTTGCCTTGGCGGACGGAATCGCGTTGACTCGGAGGGTGCCTCGTCCCGCGAGACGCGGACGCAGGGATGCGGACGCGGAGCGCGGCGCAGGAGCAAGCATGAGCGATCTCGGCGATTGGGAATTTCCGGAGCCGCTTCGCCCCAAGACCGAGGGCTGGGCCTTCGATGTCGGCAACGCGCTCGACGCGGTCTTGAGCCTTTCCGCCGAGGTGCCGGCCGACGCCTTCACCGCCTCGATCCTCGGCACCGAACGCGCCGGCAATGGCGTGCTGATCGACAATTCCGGCCTCGTCCTCACCATCGGCTACCTGGTGACCGAGGCCGAGCACATCTGGCTGGGCCAGAACTCGGGCAAGGTCGTCGCCGCCCACCTGGTCGCCTATGATTTCGAGACCGGCTTCGGGCTGGTCCAGGCGCTGGGGCGCCTCGATGCCGTACCGCTGCCCTTCGGTCGCTCGCGCGATCTCGCGGTGGGCTCGTCCGCGATCGTCGCCGGCGCCGGCGGCCGGCGGCGCGCGCTCGCGGCCAGGATCGTCGGCAAGCGCGAATTCGCGGGCTATTGGGAGTATGTGCTCGACGAGGCGATCTTCACCACGCCCGCGCACCCGCACTGGGGCGGCACGGCGTTGTTGGGCCCGGACGGCAAGCTCTATGGCATCGGCTCGCTCTATGTGCAGCAGGCGCGCGGCGGCGATACCAAGGCCGAGGGCAATATGATCGTGCCCATCGACCTGCTGCCGCCGATTCTCGATGCGCTCACCAAGACCGGAACCAGCGGAAAACCGGCGCGGCCGTGGCTCGGCTTCTACGCGACCGAGGCCGAGGAACGGCTGCTGGTGGTGGGCCTTGCCCCGAAGGGCCCGGCGGAGAAGGCCGGCGTGCGTCCCGGCGATATCGCGATCGACGTGGCCGGCGCGCCGGTGGGCAATCTTGCGGATCTTTGGCGCACCGTCTGGGCGTTCGGCAAGGCCGGCACCGAAATCCCGATGACGTTCCTGCGCGACGGCAAGCCGCGCCGCTGCGCGCTCAAGACCGCCGACCGCGCGAGCTTCCTGAAATCGCCGCGCCTGCATTGATACCAGCGCTCCGATGTTTTCAGCGTCATCCCGACCGAAGCGGGCGCGCCTCTTGGCGCGGCCGCGAAGTGGCGGGATCGCGTCGGCCCGCAAGTGTGGCGCCGCGGCGCCGGCCCTCACTTCCCGACGCCGCGCCAGGGGCGCGTCGTCGGGCCCCTTCTCTCCCGGAGGGAGAGATAGGAAAGGGGGCGCCCTTACCTTCTCTCTCCCTCTTGGGAGAGAAGGGGCCCATTCGCGGCTTCGCGAATGGGAAGAGAGGGGAGGAGCGTTGCGTTCATGAATTCCGAACCGCTGCGGCCCATCACCGAGGAAGAGGTGGCGCGCTACCGCGCCGACGGCGCGGCGTGCCTGCGCGGCCTGTTCGACCGCGCGTGGATCGAGGCGCTCGCGCGCGACGTCGATGCCGACATGGCGGCGCCGGGACCGATGGTGCGCATCAATACGCCGGCCGGCAATCCCGGCCTCTTCTTTGTCGATTTCCAGCTCTGGCGCCGCTGGCCCGGCTGCCGCGAATTCGCGCTGAACTCGCCGGGAGCGGCCATTGCCGCGACTCTCACCGGCAGCCCGACCATCGCGTTCTATCACGATCATCTGCTGGTGAAGGAGCCGGGCACGCTCGAGCCCACGCCCTGGCACCACGATCAGCCCTATTACCCGGTCGACGGCGACCAGATCGTCTCGCTGTGGCTTCCGCTCGATGCCGTCGCGCGCGAAACCTCGGTCGAGTACGTCAAGGGCTCGCATCGCTGGGGACGCTGGTTCCGGCCGCGCTTCTTCAAGCAATCGGTCGATCTCGCCGTGTCCGATCCGCGCTTCGAGCCGGTGCCCGACATCGACGCGGAGCGCGGCCGCTACGAGCTGCTCGGCTGGGAGCTCGAGCCGGGCGACTGCATCGCGTTCCACGGGCTGACCTTGCACGGCGCGCCCGGCAATGCCTCGCTGGCACGGCGCCGGCGCGCCTATTCCACGCGCTGGCTCGGCGCCGACACGCGCTACGCCGAGCGCATCGGGCAGATTTCGCCGCCGATCGAGGGCCACGGGCTCGCCGCCGGCGACCGCATGGAGGGCCCGCTGTTTCCGCGCGTCTGGCCGCGTCCCGCAGGAGCGGCATGAGAGCGATGCGCAGCGCCGGCGCGCTCCTCGTCTTCGCCTTCCTCGCGTTCGCAGCTCCCGTCCGCGGCGCCGATCCCTGCCCCGCCGCCACGCTCGCAGCGGCCAAGGCGCTGGCGGAACGCGCGGCGCAGTTCCTCGCCGCGAATGGTCCGGATGCGGCTTTTCCACGCTTCATGGATCGCACGGGCGGTTTCGTCTTCGGCGATCTCTACGTTTTCGTGTTCGACCTCGACGGCACATTGCGCGCCAGCGGCGGCTGGCCCGAGACCATCGGCGCCCGCGTCGGCGCCAACGACGGCGACGCCTATGGCGGCGGGGACGGCATCTACACGCGCATGCGGCGCTTGGCGCTGGAGGCCGGCAAGGGATGGGTCGAGTATTCCTGGTACAATCCCTGCACGCGCAAGATGGAGCCGAAGGCGAGCTACATCCTGCGCGTCGGCGATTTCATCGTCGGCGTCGGCGCGTACAAGAAGCCGGGGGTGTGAACGCGCGGCGCGGTCCGTGAACCGACGGCGAGATTCCGAGTTCTGCCGGGCGCGCGACGGCACTAAGATTTGGCGGATGTCACGCGGGGGCGCGCCATCATGAATCGCCGCCGATTTCTCGCCGCGGGCGCCGCCGCCCTCGCCGCGCCGCGCGACGCCGACGCGCAGCAGCCGGGCAAGAAGCGGAGGTTTTCAGATCACCTTGGAAGATAGGCGTGCCGGTATCACGCGCGTAGGGGCGCGCTGCGCGCGCCCTGTCACCACAGGCGCGGCGTTGGGGCGGGCGTACAGCACCTGTGTATCGTTCCTGGCGTGTGCGGCGTCGGCAGGGCGCGCGCAGCGCGCCCCTACGCCGGATAGGCCGAGTCCGCGCTTTCGGAGCGCGCTCTAGAGATTCAGCGCGGCAAACCGTGCTCGTCATAGAGCTCGTCCAGCAGTTCCTGTCCGGTCTTGTCGGTCAGGCGCGGCAAGGCTCCCGTACGCCGCCCAAGTGCGACGAGCCGTTCGCTCAGCGGCGCCTCCACCCAGCGTTGCAGCCTTTCCTTCAGCGCCGTTCGCACCGCGCCGGTGATCGTCTCGCCGGTCCGCTCGCTCAAATGGCGCGCCAGCCGGTCGACTTCATCGTCTTCGATGTTCAGCGCCATGGAGCGGAGAGCGCGGGCTAATTGAAAAACGTCGGCGAGACCGGCGGGCCCCATTGATAGAGCATCTCGGGCACGCCCGGGTGATTGCCCGCCCGGCTGGTGGCGGTGACGAGGTCGCCGTCGGCATAGTGCTCGAACATGTGGCCCCAGGGGTCGCGCCAGTAGTCGAAGACCTGGCTGCCGAGGACGTGGCGACCGATGCCCCATTCGCGCTTCCAGCCCTTCTCCTCCATCCACTGCCCGCCGATGTGGACCGCGTCGTAGTCCTGCACCTCGAACGAGCAATGGTGGATCTTCACCTCGCCGGGGCTGTTCAGGCAGAGGATCGTGTGATGGTCGGTCCAGGCCGGGCCGCGATCCATGCGCAGGAAGGTTCCGAGCGTCTGTTTCTCGTTGTCGGGCACGTAGAGGCGGTCCGAAATCCGCATTCCGAGCGTGTCGCAGAACCAGGCGACCGCCTTGTCGGCATCCGACACCTTCCAGACGCAGTGGCCGATCTTGTTGATGCGGGCCGGTTCCTTCGCCGGCCGCTGCAGGCCGCCGTAGCGGTTCTTGTCGCGCGCGTGGTTGAGCACCAGCGGCTCGCGCATCGGCAGCTCCGGGACGCCGCCCGTGCCGTAACAGACGTCGACGCGGAAGCCGTCCGGCCCCTCGAGCTTGACGCGCTTGCCGCCGCCGGGGCCGTCCAGGTCCTCGATGGGCGAGGCGCCGTTCTTCCCGGCCAGCTGCTCGAGATCGGCCAGCGACGCGGCCGAGAAGCCGCAGGCGACGAACGACGGCGCGCCCTTCTCGGTCATGTGAATGAAGGGCCGCGTGCCGGCGCCGCGCATGAACAACCGGTCGGGGCTGCGCTCGGCCGTCACCATGCCGAAATCGGCGAGAAACGCCTCCATGCGGTCCAGGTCGGGAACGCGGTGGGCGACGTAGACGATGTCCTGCACCTTGATCATCGCGCCGATCCTCCTCCTGCCTTTTCGCAAAGAAATGCAGGCACGGCGCGCGCTCGTCAAGGCGCCGCGGCCGGCCGGGAACCGCGGCGTCACCGGGCGCCGGCCTGGCTCGCACCGGCGAACCCGCCATGCGCCTGGAGGTCGGTTTGGACCAGTCCCTAGCGATTGCGGGGGCCGGCAAACCGCAGCGGCAATTCGGGGTCCTCCACGGACTCCGCCAGCGGCGGACGAGCGCCGCCGTTCCGGCCCGATGCGGGAAAATCGAGATTGTCCGCCGCCGCTTCGGGGTGCGCGGAGACGGGCGGGCGCGGCGCCGCGCGGCGCTCGCCGGGCTGCGCGGGCGGCGCTCCTTCGAAGGCCTGCGCCGGCGCGCCGTAGGCGACCTGATTGCGCCCGTCGCGCTTGGCCTTGTAGAGCGCGGCGTCGGCGCGGGCGAGAAGCTGATTGAGCGAATCGCCCTCGTGCTGGAGATCGGCGACGCCGACGCTGACGGTGAAGCCGAACGGCTCGCTCTTGCCGGCGACCTGCAGCTTGATGGTTTCGACCATCTGGCGCAGGCGCTCGCAGAGACGCAGGCCGTCGCCCAACGCCGTCTCGGGCAGAAGGAGGACGAACTCCTCGCCGCCGAACCGCGCGAACAGATCGCTGCGGCGCAGGCGGTTGGCGAAGGCATGCGCCAGCGTCTTCAGCGTCTCGTCTCCGACGGCGTGGCCGTAGGTGTCGTTGATGCGCTTGAAATGATCGATGTCGACGAGGGCCAGGACCAGCGGCCGGTCGTAGCGCCGTGCGCGATAGAGCTCGGCCTCGGCGGCGTGGAAGAAGCGGCGGCGGTTCACGACGCCGGTGAGCGGATCGGTCGAAGCCAGCAGCTCGAGCTGCTGCTGCAGCGCCTTGCGGTCCGAGATGTCGCGGATGCTGGCGCGGAAGCCGACGTTGCGCCCTTGCGTGTCGACCGCGGGCTGCGAGACGGCGGAACACCAGCGCACCGAGCCGTCCTTGCACACGACGCGGAATTCGAGCTCGTTCATCGACGGCTGCTTGCCCGCCGCCGCCAGCGCGCGCGCGACCTTCTCGCGGTCTTCCGTATGGACGATCTCCATCGGGTGGGCACGCTGGTTCATGCATTCTTCGGCGTTGTAGCCGGTCATGCGCTCGACGCCGGGGTTGACCCACAGCAGCCTGCCGTCGGCCGAGAACCACGATTCCCAGCTGTGCGAGTAGTCGGCGATGACGCGGAATTTCTCCTCGCGGTCGCGCGTCTCGGCAACCGCGTATTCGAGCGACTCGACCAGCTCGCGGTTCTTGTCCTTGAGCGCCACCTCCTGGATGAGGTTCTGCTCGAGGTTCTGCGTGATGCGGTTGATGAAGACGAAATAGATCAGCGCGAAGGAGCCGAGCGCCCAGTCGGAGAACGAGGACCGGCTGAAGAAGTAGAAGGCGAGACCGCCCAATATCGGCGCGATGAAGCCGACGACCGCCGGCCGGTAGGCGGCCGACGAGGCGACCGCCGCGGCGGTCATTCCCGCGAGCAGGAAGATGATGACGACGAGGCTGGTGGTGTCGACGCCCTGGTAGAGATAGACGATGGTGAGCGCCCAGACGAGGCCGGCCAGCGTCTGTCCGGCGGCAAACCGTTTCAGCCAGCCGCGGACGTTGTGGCGCTCGACCGCGCGGTCGTAGCCGCGCCAGAAGAGGTAGGTGAGCGTCACCGCCAGCATCAGCACCGTGTACCAGGACAGCACCGCCTCGCGCTGGATGCCGGCGGCCCACAGCACGCAGGCCAGGATGAGGCCGTTGACGAGGTTGGCGAGAAGCGAGATCGGGCCGTTCTTGTGCAGCGAAGCCGCTTGCGCCGCGTGCAGCTCGAGATTGGGCACGGCCGGCTGGCTCGAGCCGGCGACCATGTCGCGCATGCGCCGGCGCAAGAGCTTGCCGATGGTGCCGCTCTGGCGGTCGCCCTTGGGCGCTTGTATGGCTTTTTCTTCCCGCAGCATTGCGCGGTGGCGCTCCGATATCCCCCGCCTTGCGCGCGGCCGCGCGCAAGGTCGCCCGGCCGCTGGAGCCGGAGTACACGCCAGCAAAATTTAAAGCGGCACGGTTAACCCAGACTTAACGCGGATGGTGTGCCGCTAGCCCGTGAGCTTGAGCCAGAACGGCTTGCGCGGCTCGAGGCGCGCCTCTCCGGCGAAGAGCACCGGCGTTCCCGACAGCGCCTCGATCTTCAACAGGGCCAGTCCGCTCTGGTTGCTCGCCGAGCGCATCACGCCGATCTCCGCGCCGCCCGCGAGAACCGGCGTTCCCGGCGCCGGCGCCGGGCCTTCGATCCGGACCGGCACCAGGCGCTTCTTGATCAATGCGCGATAGTGCGTGCGCGCGGTCAGTTCCTGGCCCATGTAGCAGCCCTTGTCCCAATCGACGCCGCCGAGCTCGTCGAAGCCGCTCTCCAGCAGGATGGACTTTTCGATCTCGAGATCGCGGCTGCCGTCGGGCAGGCCAAGATCGAGCCGCAGATTCTCGTAGTCCGCCGGCTTCCCGGGTGCGACGCCCGCGGCCGCCAGCCTTTCACCGCCCGCGCCGATCGGAAAAATGCCCCGCGCGCCGATCTCGGCGAGCCGCGGGTCGGCGTAGACGGCGCCGCCGGCGAACGGCCTCGCGGCGCCGCGCTCGGCAGGCAGCCCGAGCGCCGAAATCGCGCCGGTTCCGTAGATCAGCGCCACCGCGAAGCCCGCGGGCCCGGGTGCCAGCGAAACCTTCGAGCGCAACTTGAAGCGCGAGAGGCGGCGCAAGAGATCGTCCCGCCGCGCCGCTTCGCAATCGAGCACCAGCGCGCCCTCGACTTCGGCGATGAAGAAATCGTGCAGATACTTGCCCTGCGGCGTGAGCAGCGCCGCATAGACGGCGCGAGCCGGCGAGACCTTGTTCACGTCGTTGGAGACGATGCCCTGCAGAAACGTGCGGGCATCCGCTCCATCGATGCGGATCAGGCCCCGGTTCTCGGGCCAGAGGACGAATGCTTCGGCCATGACGAAACGATGCGCGTGGCGGCGCTGCGATATGGGGCGGAGGAGCACGGCCGGCAAGGCGACGCCATGCGATGGCGACCATTCCGCGACCGCCGCCCTATTTCGCGCGCCGATGGAGTTTCCGAACCTGCGTACCCTCGCGGAAGGCGCCCGTTTTGGCTCCGCGCGACAGCTTCTCCTTCGCATGCGGCGCGCTCGCGGGGCGTTTGGCGGCCTCCGCTCGGTCTGCGATCATGGAGACGATGTAGCGCCGCGCCGCTTCGGCCAGAAAGCCGGACCGCGTGAAGCCCAGGCGCTCGGCGGCGGCATCCACGCGCTTCACCAAGATCTCGTCCATGGTGATATTGAGGCGAATCGACTGGCCGGGCGGCTCGTATCGAACGACGATCCGCGCGACCTCGTCCACGTCCTTCTCTGCCTTCACCCTGTTGATCGGCGTCGGCTCGGGCGGCGCTTGCCCCTCCGCGCGCATCGCATCGAGGTGCGCGTCGAGCCCCTGCTCCGCATCGCGAACCGCCTCGTCGAGCGTCTCGCCGGCACCGCCACACGCAAGATCAGGGAACGATACGGCGTAGCCCGTGGCCGTCTTCTCGATGATCGCCGGATAGAACAACGCTCCCATATCAGTCCTCCGTCATTTTCACGCCGGAGATACGCTCGATCTTCCGAACCAGCCCCTTGCCGATGTCTTTCCTCGGATGCGGCACCGTCACGATTTCAGCAACGTTCGGGTGCTTGAAAGTTTGGTGACTGCCCTTAGTCCGAACCCAACGCCAGCCCGCGGCCTCAAGCCTGCTGATGACGTCGGCGCTTATCATACACATAATCTACACATGATCGCGCTTCAAGCAAAGCTAGAGTGTGTATGACGTGTGCATTGGCCGGCAGCCATCCGGTTTGGTGGAACAAGGGCAACGCCCGCGATTGGCAGGGCTTCGTTCGACGGCGTATAACGCTGCTCGATCGGGAATTCAGCCCTCCGGAATGCGGCTTCTCTTCATTGGCCCGACGCGGATCGGCGACGCGGTGCTGGCGTCGGGCGTGCTCGCCTGGATGTTGGCGCGCTGGCCCGATGCGCGCCTGACCGTGGCGGCCGGCCCGGCTGCCGCGCCGCTTTACGCCGACGTGCCGCGGCTCGCCGAGATCGTCGTGCTCGAGAAGCGGCCGCTCGGCGGGCATTGGCGGCGGCTCTGGCGGAAGGCCGTCGGACGCTATTGGACGGCGATCGCCGACACGCGGCGCTCGGCGGTGACGTGGCTGGTGCCGGCGGGCCGCCGCTTCGTGATGGGCTATCCGCGCGCGGGCATGCACAAGGTGTTGCAGGCCACGGCGATGGTCGGCGCCGATGCGCCGCTGGAGCCGCGCGTGTGGCTGGGACCGCGACCGCGCCAAGCCGCGCAGGACCTCATCGCGGCGGGCGCGCCGGTTCTGGCACTGGCGCCGACCGCGAACTGGGGGGGCAAGCAATGGCCGGCCGGGCGCTTCGTTGCGCTGGCCGAACGCCTGACCGGCGCCGGCGGCGCACTGGCCGGGGCGCGGATCGCGGTCTTTGCCGGGCCCGGCGAACGGCCCGCCGCCCTGCCGGTGCTCGAGTCCATACCCGCCGGGCGCCGCATCGACCTTGCCGGAAAACTCGATCTGCTGACGGCCGCGGCGTGCCTCGGCCGCGCCGACCTTTTCGTCGGAAACGATTCCGGCCTCATGCATCTGGCGGCGGCGATGGGGGTGCCGACCCTCGGCCTCTTCGGCCCGAGCCGCGAGGAGCACTACGGGCCCTGGGGTCCGCGCGCGCTCGCCGTCCGCACCGAACTTTCCTACGAAGCCATCCTCGCCAAGCCCGCGTACGACTACACGCGCCATGACACGCACATGGAGACCCTGTCGGTGGACAAGGTGTTCGCGGCCACGCTCGAGCTGCTCGCGCGCTGCCGGATGCCCGTGGAGGCGAAATGACCGCGGGCGCGCCGCGGCTTTCCACGCCGCGCCTTTCGGCGCTCGTCGTCGCGCGCAACGAGGAGCGCCAGCTCGCCGACTGCCTCGACACGCTGCGCTTCGCGGACGAGATCGTGGTGGTGCTCGACCGCTGCAGCGACGGCTCCAAGGCGATCGCGACGCGCCTCGCGCACAAGGTGATCGAGGGCGCGTGGGAAATCGAAGGCGCGCGGCGCAACGCCGGCCTCGATGCCTGTACCGGCGACTGGATCCTCGAGGTCGACGCCGACGAGCGGGTGCCGGCGGCGCTGGCCGACGAGATCCGCGCGGCGATAGGCGGGGCGAGCGCGCCGGCGCACTATCTCGTCCCGTTCGACAACTACATCGGCCGGCGTCTCGTGCGCCATGGCTGGGGCGGCTCGTGGGGCGTCGGCGCCACGACGCGCCTGTTCTCGCGCGGCGCCAAACGCTGGGGCGATCAGCGCATCCACCCGGCCGTGACGCTCGCGGGCGACAAGCGCTGGCTCAAAACGCCGATGATCCACTATGTCGATGCGGGGATCTCGGACATGCTGCGGCGGCTCGACCGCTACAGCAGCGCCCGCGCGCGCGACATGCGCGAGAACGGGACGAAGGAGACGTTCGGCCGCAATTTGCGCCGCCTCTTCACCCGCTTCTTCAAGTGCTATGTGCGGCGCAGGGGATACAAGGAGGGCTATTGGGGCTTTCTCGTTGCGCTGATGGCGGCGCTATGGCCGATGCTCGCCTGGCTCAAGTACAAGCTCGAGGACGAGTGATGCGGCTCCTGGCCGCGATGGCCGGCGCCAGGCACGGCGGCGCCGAGGCTTTCTTCGAGCGCCTCGTGATGGCGTTCCAGCAGGCCGGCGTTGAGCAGCGCGCCGTGATCCGGGCCGAGCCGGCGCGCGCGGAGCGCCTGCGCGCCGCAGGCGTCGATGTTCGGGAGCTCAAATACGGCGGGTGGCTCGACTTCCGCACGCGGCCCACGCTTTCGCGCCTGCTCGCGGAATTTCGCCCCGCCGTCGTGCTGAGCTTCATGAGCCGCGCCGCCGACGCGATGCCGGCGCCCTGGGGCCCGGTCCCCTTCGTGCATGTCGGCCGCCTCGGCGGCTACTACGATCTCAAATACTATTCGACGTGCCAGCACCTGGTGGCCAACACCGCGGACATCGCACGCCATATTCTCGACAGCGGCTGGCCGGCCAAGCGCGTGCACTACGTTCCCAACTTCGTCGACGGCTCGAACACCGATCCCGAGGACCGGGCCGCGCACGACACGCCCGCCGATGCGCCGCTATTGCTTGCCCTCGGCCGCTTCCACGCCAACAAGGGCTTCGACACGCTGCTGCGCGCGCTGGTCGACCTGCCCGACGTCTACCTCTGGCTCGCCGGCGACGGGCCGGAGGAGAAGAACCTGCTCCGCCTCGCGCACGAGCTCGACGTGCTGCCGCGCACGCGTTTCCTCTCGTGGCGCGCCGATCCGGCGCCGCTGTTTGCCGCCGCCGACGCGGTCGTGGTTCCGTCGCGGCGCGAGCCGCTCGGCAACGTCGTGATCGAGGCGTGGGCGCGCGCCAAGCCCGTGGTTGCGAGCTTGAGCGAGGGGCCGCGCCAACTCATCAAGACCGGAAAGAACGGGCTCTTGGTGTCCATCGACGACGCGAAGGCGCTGGCCTACGCGCTTCGGCTCGTGGTCGATGAAACGAGCTTGAAGCGCCAGCTCGGCGAAGCCGGCTACGAGACCTACCGAACGAGTTTCACCGGGGAGGTCGTAGTGCGCCAGTATCTCGACCTGCTCGCGCGGGTGACCACGGGGGAGGCATGAACGAAAGCTTCGAGCTGGTGGTCGAAGGAGGAGTGTGCCTGACGCCCGCCGGGCGCGCGGAGACCGATCTCGGCGTGCGCGGCGGCAAGATCGCGGCGATCGGCGATCTCAACCGCGCCAAGTCCGCCGCGCGCTTCTCCGCGCGCGGCTTGCACGTGCTGCCCGGCGTCATCGACACGCAGGTTCATTTCCGCGAGCCGGGCCTCGAGCACAAAGAGGATCTCGAGACCGGAACGCGCGCGGCCGCGCTCGGCGGCGTCACCGGCGTGTTCGAAATGCCCAATACGAATCCGCCCACCGCCGACGGCGCCGCGCTGGCCGACAAGCTCGCCCGCGCGCGCGGCCGCGCCTGGTGCGAGCATGCCTTCTACGTGGGCGCCACCGGCGACAACGCGGGCATTCTCGCGCAGATCGAGAGCCGGTCCGGCTGCTGCGGCGTCAAGATGTTCATGGGCGCCTCGACCGGCTCGCTGCTCGTCGCCGACGACGAGCGCGTCGAGATCGTGCTTCGCGCCGGGCGCCGCCGCGTCGCGATCCACGCCGAGGACGAGCCGCGCATGCAGGAGCGCCGCGCGCTGATCAAGCCCGAGGGCGGCCCCGCGCAGCATCCGGTCTGGCGCGACGAGGAGACGGCGCTGCGCGCCACCCGCCGCGCGCTCGCGCTCGCGCGCAAGACCCGCCGCCCGGTCCATATCCTGCATGTCACGAGCGCCGAGGAGATGCCGCTGCTCGCCGAGCACAAAGACATCGCCACCGTCGAGGTGACACCGCAGCATCTCACGCTCGCCGCCCCCGAATGCTACGAGCGCCTCGGCACCTTGGCGCAGATGAACCCGCCCATCCGCGACGCCCGCCATCGCGACGCGCTGTGGCGCGCGCTGGCCGACGGCATCGTCGATGTGATCGGCTCCGATCATGCGCCGCACACGCGCGAGGAGAAGGCGCGCGCCTATCCCGCGAGCCCCTCGGGGATGACCGGCGTGCAGACGCTGGTGCCGATCATGCTCGACCACGTCGCCGCCGGCCGCCTCACGCTCGAGCGCTTCGCCGATCTCACCAGCGCAGGGCCGCAGCGGGTCTTCAACATCGCCGCCAAGGGCCGCATCGCGCTCGGCTACGACGCGGATCTCACCATCGTCGACCTCGCCCGCCGGCGGCGCATCGAGAATTCCTGGATCGCGAGCCGCTGCGGCTGGACGCCGTTCGACGGCATGAGCGTCACCGGCTGGCCGCGCGCCACGGTGATCCGCGGCCGCATGGTGATGCGCGAGGACGAACTGCTCGGCCCACCGAGCGGCGAGCCCATCCGCTTCGTGGATACGCTGAGCGGATAGAGACTTCTCTCTCCCTTTGGGAGAGAAGGGGTCCATCGCCGCCCTTGCGGCGATGGGAAGTGAGGGCACCGGCGCCCGAACGAGAGCCGATCAGAAGATTCCCAAGCGGCAGCGCCGGCCCTCACTTCCCATTGCCGCGCGGAGGGCGCGGCAACGGGCCCCTTCTCTCCCACTGCGTGGGAGAGAAAAGTTAGCAGCTACGTTTCGGTGCGATACATCTCGCGCGGCCAGCGCCGGTGCAGCCAGAGCCATTGTTCGGGACTCGCGCGCACCCAGGTTTCGACCCGGGCATTGATCGCGGCCATGATCGCGCGCACGTCGGTCGCTTCGTCCCCGGTGCGCGGCACGTCGAGCGGGCGCTCGACCGTGATCCGGAAGCGGTCCTTGGCGATGCGCTCGGTGTAGGTGCCGAAGATCAGCGCATCGTAGCGCAGCGCGAGCGTGGCGAGCGCCGTGCCGGTCATCGCCGGGCGGCCGAAGAACGGCAGCGGGATTCCCTTGTTTTCCTTCACGTCGACGAGCATGCAGAGCCGCCCGCCCCGCTCCATCACCCGCGCGGCGCCGAAGGCGCCCTGCAAACCCTTCGGCAGGAATTCCACCATGCCGCCGCGCCGCCCCTCGATGAGGCGCGCGATGAACGGGTTGTTGGGCCTCCTGTAGACGGCCGCATATTTCAGACCCATGCGCGCCGCGGTCCACTGCATCACCTCCCAATTGCCCATATGCGCGGCGAAGATGACGACCGGATGCGGCTCTTCGATGAGGCGCTGGAACTGCTCGGCGCCGACGACGTCGATGCGCTTCGAGGAGAGATCGACCCGCTCGCCGCGCTTGCCGGCGGCGCGGAGGTTGCCGGCGCCGTAGCGATCCGCCGCCACCCTCAAATCCGGATCCCAAAGCGCGCGGCGGTGAAGAAACTCGGCGGCGACACGGCCGAGATTGTCCCACATCGCGCGCAGGATGGCCGCGCGCTCCGCGGCGCCCTTCTCGGGCAGGCACATCGCGATGTTGCGGCGCGCCACGTTCGTCATCGGCAGCAGCGGGCCGAGGGCGCGCGCCACGGCGGCGGCGAAGCCGGCCGCCGCGCGCCTCGGAAGCAGCTTGAAGAGGCCAAACGCCGCCCAGATCGGAGCGGCCTCGAGCGCTTGCAGGACACGCACCAGATGGAGCCGCAGGCGCATCACCGCCGCGCGCAAACCGGAGGGAACGACATGGGGCGAGGGTTAGCGTCTCCGCGGCCGCATCGCAACCGCGCCCGCAAGGCGGCCGCAATCGCGGCCGCGACGGGCGGAGCGGCCGCTACTCCGCCGGGTCGGCATTCGGCGCGGCGGCGCGCTCGATACCGTCGCCGGGCACGCCCGAGATTTCGCGCACGAGCTTGGTGCGGATCGCGTTGGCGAACGCGTTGAACCCGTCGGCCACGATATAGAAGGCGCCCGGCCCGCCGATGACGTGATCGCGGTAGTAGAGATCGAGGTCGCGCTCGGGCGGCGTGCCCCAGCGCGTCGGGCGCTCGTTCACGATCGGCAGGCCGTTGATAACGATGCCCCTCTCCAGCGCCTCGCGGCGCACTTCCGAGAGGTCGCGCCCGTTGTTGTTGCGTCCGTCCCCCGATATGTCGATGACGCGCCGCGTGCCGCGGTAGGGGCTCGCCTCGAAGCGCCTCATCGCAAATTCGACGGCGCCGCTGATCGAGGTCCAGCGCTCGGTCGAGATCGGCACGGCGGCGATCTTGGCGGCGAAGCTTTCCGCGCTCGCCTTGTCGGAGATGACCGCCCAGTCCGCGACCACCCGCTGGTAGTGATAGCCCGCCCATTCGATGTAGGTGATGCCGATCTTCCGCTTCTCGCCGCCGGAGATCGCCTGGATGACCTGCGGGTGGACCAGCGCCTTCAGGTAGCCCTGGCGCTGCAGCGCGGCTTCGTCTTCGTCGATGCTGCCCGAGACGTCGATGGCGAGAATGAGCTCGAGGTCGACGAGCTCGGGTCCGTCGGCGCGCGCCGGCGCCGCCGAGGCGAACAGCCCCGTCGAGGCCAGCACCGCGAACACCAGAGCGAGGAAAGTCGAGCGCATTTCACCCTCCACCCGTCCTGGATATGTATCGCGAATCCGGCGGAGGGAATAGCCCCGATGCAGTCGGCTATGGAAAAGCGGCCGACTCGCGGTTGCTCAGAACTGCGCCTCGGGCGACGACGCCGGCGGCTTCGGCAGCGGCAGTTCCGTGTCGGCACTTCCGGCGAAAATCAGGCATCCGACTTTCGTGCCGGCGGGAATGCCGATCCAGCTCCAGCTTCCCGTGGTTGCATTAACGTAAAGCCGGTATTCGATGCCCGTCGATTCGTTCCCGGAGAAGCGGCGCGCCTCGCCGTATTCCGAGTCGAGCGCCTGCTCGATCTGCGCAAGCGGATAGCAGGAGGGCTTTGCGAGTGCCAGTTGTGGCAGCGCTGCAATGGCTAAGGCGGTTGCCGACGCAAGGATCCGGGTCATGGCGCATTCGGGGCTTGTTCGGAGCATTAACGTGCCGCGCGCGCATCCGGTCCGCGATCACCGCGGTTTGACGAGGCTTTGATTGCCGCCGCGACGTCATGAAACCGCCTTTCGCCAGGGCGCCCTGGACGCCGGCGATCCGTTTGCATGGTTGCTGAGAAAGCGCGGCCCCGCGGGGGTGAAACCCGCGGGGCCAATGCTCCAGATGCGGGGAGCCGGGTCAAACGGAACCCCAGGAGGCCTGAACATCTACGCCGCCGCAACGCCGAAGTTCCGCTCCCTCTGCGTTCGGCGCGGGGCTTTCGTCTGCGGCATTGGGAACCGAAGCTCCCGGCACCGCGTTTGAGCAATCGATGATCCTGCATCCCCCGGCGGAAACCAGTGCCGGTTTCGGTGCCAGCATCAGCGAGGAAGGCCATGAGCAGAATCGTGTGGCTGAAGATCGGCGCCGTGGCGGCGCTCTGGACCATCATAGCGGCAGCGGCCGCGTCCGGTTGGTTGATCGGCCGCGGGGAGGCCGCGCGGCAGATCACCGACTTGCAGCATCGGCTCGCGCTCGGCACCCCATCGAAGCAGACCTGCGGTGTCGAGATCCAACTCTTGGAAGCCCGTGCCGGCAAGCCGGCGCCGTCGACCAATCTCTTCGGCCTCACACTCGACGGCATATGGCTAGGGGCGCCGCGCCACCTGCACCTGCGCGAGATGCTGACCTCGCGCTGATCGGCGCGATCGCGGCCGGATTGGCCCCGCGGCATCGGCGTGCCGCGGGGTTTTCGTTTTCGGGAACCGAGAGCCGAGGCGGCGCGTTCCGGCTAAGAGGCCCAACCCCGAATCGCAGGAGCAAAGCCATGAACTGGGATCAAATCGCAGGCAACTGGAAACAGGCGGCCGGAAAGGTCAGGGAGAAGTGGGGGAAGCTGACCGACGACGACGTGCAGGTGATCGCGGGGAAGCGCGATCAGCTCGTCGGCCGCATCCAGGAGCGCTACGGCGTCGCCAAGGAACAGGCCGAAACGGAAGTGCGCGAGTGGGAGCGCCTCTACCACTGAGCTCTGGTCTTCCGAGCTTCTAGTCTTCGCCCGCCCGCAATTCGGGCGAAGAACGCGCGCCGCCGCGCCTCGGGCCGGCGGCGCTTCGCGTTTTCGGCGGCGGGTGGCCGGGCTCGGAGAGGAAGCGTCCGATCTGCTCGAGCGTGCCGACGCGCTCGTCGCTGCAGAGAGCGAGACAGCGCCACGCGCTGCTCCAGCCGGGCGGTGCGCCCGCCTGCGCCAGATGACGCCGCTTGGTCAGCACGATCTCGACGCAGAAGATCGGGCCGCCGAGAAGCCGCTCGGCCTTCCGGTGCCGCAGCCGGTTGCGCACGATCACCGGCGCGACATCGGTCCAGCCCATGATCTCGCGCCGCGCGTTGACGATGGGAATGCTCATCGCAGGCTCCTCCAGACGGAGCATGGCATGCAGCACGCGCGCGGAGTATTCAGCATTGCGTGTTCAAACCCGGTATTCCACCGCGGGGCGCCCGGAACTTTATACGCGCCCATGCGTAGCAGGGCGGCCGCGGGCGGGGGGTGATCGCGGAGAGTGATCGCATCTCACTGGCGCATATCGAGCGAAGCGTTCAAGGCAGACATGTTGCAGCCCCGCGGCACGTTCTTCGCGATATGTCCGAACGGAGTTAACGATTGAAGCGGCGGGCGAGAACCGATATGTTCTGCTGAACATATCGACTGAAGAGCACGCTATATGTTCGGATCCGTTTCGCTGCGCTCTGCCCTACGGCCCTTGCTCGCGATCGCAATGCTGGTTTTCGCGCCCGACCTCGGCGCGGTCGCTCAAACCCGCTCCGATGAACGGCCCGTCGTCGCCGGCGCATCCGACCTGCAGTTCGCGCTGGAAGAGATTGCCAAGGCGTTCGCCGCCGACACGCGCCTTGCGGTCACGTTGGCCCTAGGCTCTTCGGGCAATTTTGCCCGGCAAATCCGCCAGGGCGCGCCATTCCAGATGTATCTCTCGGCCGACGAGCGCTATGTGCTGGACCTCGCCCGCGACGGGTTCACGCTCGATCAAGGCACGCTCTACGCCGTCGGCCGGATCGTCATCATCGTGCCGCGCGGCTCGCCGCTCAAGGCGGATGAGACCTTCGCCGATCTTTCCGCCGCCTTAGCCGCCGGTCGTGTCACTCGCTTCGCCATCGCCAACCCAGAACATGCACCCTACGGCAAGCGCGCCGAGGAAGCGTTGCGGCACAACAGGCTCTGGGATGCGATCAAGCCTTACCTCGTGCTCGGCGAAAACGTCAGCCAGGCGGCGCAGTTCGCCACGTCAGCCAACGCGCAGGGTGGGATCATTGCCTATTCGCTCGCGCTCTCACCCCGCGTATCGGCGCTCGGCACGTATCGCCTGATTCCGGAGAGCTGGCATTCGCCCCTGCGTCAACGGATGGTGCTTCTCAAGAGCGCCGGGCCCGTGGCGAAGCGGTTCTACGCGTACGTTCAAGAGCCGGCGGCGCGCACGATCTTCCGCAAGTACGGCTTTGTCCTCCCAGGCGAGGACGGTTGAACCAATCCACCCAGTCGAGGGATGCAGATGGACTGGACCGCGCTTTGGTTGTCGCTTCGTCTCGCCGCGTGCACCGTCCTCTTCCTCTTGCCGATCGGCATTACGCTTGGGCGCTGGCTCGCCTACCGTGACTTCGCTGGCAAGGGCATCGCCGAGGCGCTGGTCGCCCTGCCTTTGGTCCTGCCGCCCACGGTTTTCGGCTATTACCTGCTGGTCTCATTCGGCGCGGCGTCGCCGGTCGGGCAACTTTGGCAAGCGGCGTTTGGACGTCAACTCGTCTTCACTTTTGATGGCCTGCTTGCGGCGTCGATCATCTTTAATCTGCCCTTCGCCATTCAGCCTATGCAGCGCGGCTTCGAGGCCATTCCCCCCGAAGTACGAGAGGCCGCCGCCTGCTGCGGGATGTCGCCGTGGCGGGCGCTCCTCAAGGTCGAGCTCCCGCTCGCGTGGCCAGCCATACTGACGGCAATGGTCCTGAGCTTCGCCCACACCTTGGGTGAATTCGGCATCGTGCTTATGGTCGGCGGCTCGGTCCCGGGCGAGACCAAGACCATCGCCATCGCGATCTACGACCGCGTGCAAGCATTCGACGACGTTGCGGCGGCGCAGATGGCGGCCCTGCTGCTCGCGCTGTCGCTGGCGACGATCGCGCTGACCTATGCCTTCTCCCGGCGCATCGGGCGGCGCCTCGGTTGACCCGAATGGACGGCCTCGACGTTTTCCTGCGCCAAGAGTCCCCGATTCCCCTGGACGCACGCTTCTCGTGCGCGAAGGGCGAGGTGCTGGCCTTGGTGGGCCCGTCGGGCAGCGGCAAGTCCACCATCCTGCGCGCGATCGCGGGAACGTACAGGCCGGCGCGCGGAAGGGTCGTCGTCAACGGCGAGGTTTGGTTTGAGTCGGAGCGCGATTTCCATCGGCCGGCCCACCGGCGCGCCGCCGGCATGGTCTTCCAGAGCTATGCCCTCTTTCCGCACCTGACGGCGATCGGCAACGTCATGGCGGCCATGGGCCATCAGCCTTCGGGCGAGCGCGAAAGTCGCGCCCGGGACATTCTGGGATTGGTGCATCTTTCGGGGCTCGAGAAGCGTCGGCCAGCGGAGCTTTCCGGCGGCCAGCAACAACGCGTGGCGGTTGCGCGGGCGTTGGCTCGCGAACCCAAGGTCCTGCTGCTCGACGAGCCTTTTTCAGCGGTCGACAAGGCAACGCGCCAGCGGCTCTACCGTGAGATCGCCGAGCTGCGCCGCGTGCTCAACATGCCTGTCGTTCTCGTCACGCACGATCTTGACGAGGCGATCATGCTAGCCGACCGCATGACAGTGCTACATCGTGGCCGCACACTTCAGACCGGCACCCCTCAGGAAGTTACGACCAAGCCGGTCTCGGCCGAGGTCGCACGCCTGGTCGATTTGCGCAATGTCTTCGACGGTACAATCGCTTTGCACGACCACTCTAGCGGCCGCACGATTGTCCAATGGGCAGGCATGGCAATCGAAGCGGCTGTCCGAGCCGAGGTGGCGGTCGGCACCGCCGTCGGCTGGGTGATCCCCGATGGTTTTGTAGTGCTTCATCGTCGTGATCGTCCCTCGCGCGGCGAACACGAGAACCCGGTTCCAGGGACCGTCGAAACGGTGTTGATCAGCGGCCAGACGGCGCATGTGAAGCTGCGGCCGAAACACGCTCCTGACGCGCCGATCCACTTCTCAGTGCCCCTGCATGTCGCGCGCCGCAATGGCATCGCGCGGGGCACGGAGGCGACGGCATCGCTGCTGGCCGACGGCGTTCATCTGATGCTTGGCAAGGCCGAACAGGAAGGCTGATGGGTCAGAGCCTTTCTCACCAACAAGCCGATGGTCCTGGTCCCAGGCCCAGCGATGGCACGGCGCGCGCGCGGGCGCGCCGCGCCAGGCCCTCGCACGAACCACCGAAGAGCGGGCTCAGAAGGAGAAACCGCCTGGGCGACGCTCGTGCAACAAGACCGCAACGCCGAGCCTCTCGGTCTGGATAATGGTGCCCAGGGACGGATTTGCACCGCCGACACGCGGATTTTCAGTCCGCTGCTCTACTCGCTGAGCTACCTGGGCCCATGGGCGTGGGGCTGGCCGCCATTTTTGGCGCTGCCGGGCCCTCCCGGCGTTTGGCCGGGCGGGCGACGTGCGCCCGCGGCAAGGCCGCCGCTTATAGAGGAGCGGTTCCGGCGAGTCCAGCGCAGCGGACGCGGGCGCAAACGCGCGGAAACGCACAGGGGCCGAGGTCCATATATGGCCCCGGCCCTTGCGAGTCCAGGCGACCCGAGCGAGCGCGCCTTTAGCCGAGATTCTTCTCGGCGAATTCCCAGTTGATGAGCTTGTCGATCACGGCGTTGACGTAGTCGGCGCGCCGGTTCTGGTAGTCGAGATAGTAGGCGTGCTCCCAGACGTCGATGGTGAGGATCGGCTTGAAGCCGCGGTGCAGCGGCGTCTCGGCGTTCGAGGTCGCCTGGATCACGAGCTTCTTGTCCTTCTCGTCCCAGGCGAGCCAGCCCCAGCCGCTCGCGAACTGGCCGATCGTCGTGCGGGCCAGCGCTTCCTTGAACTTCGCGAAATCCCCGAACGCCTTGCCGATCTCGTCCTTGAGCTTGCCGGTGGGCTCGCCGCCGCCGCCCGGCTTCATGCTGTTCCAATAGAAGGTGTGGTTCCACACCTGCGCGGCGGCGTTGAACACGCCCGCGCGGTTGGGGTTGGCGCGCGAAGTCTTGATGATGTCCTCGAGCGAGAGCGCGGCGTAGTCCTTTGCCGGGCCGGCCAGCGCGGTGTTGAGCGAGGTGGCGTAGCCGACGTGGTGCTTGCCGTAGTGGAAGCCCATCGTGTTGGCGGAAATGACCGGCATCAGCGCGTCGTCCTTGTAGGGCAGCGGCGGCACCGTGACCGGCCCCTCCTGCGCGCGCGCGACGTAGGGCTTGGCCAGGGTCGCGCCGGCAGCGGCGACGGCGACCGCGGCGGCGCCGGTCTTGATCGCGGTGCGCCGGTCGATCGAACTGGTTCTCCGATTCATGTTTGTTCCTCCCGGGGGGTGGGGACCCCGCCCGAAGCTAGCCCAGGCCCTGCCCTGAAACAACGGAGCCCGGCCGCCGGCATCGCCGCCGCAACCGGAAGGCGCGGCGGCGAGCCATGGAAGAGGGCCCGCACCGCGGCGCCGCCAAGCCCCTCAATCGCGCCAGAGCGGCGCGCCTGCGAAAGCGGCGAGGCGCGGATCTTCGACCAAGCCCTCCGCCGCGGCGATGTCGGGCGCGAAGGCGCGGTCGCGCTCGAGAAACGGAACGCGCGCGCGCAGCAGCGCGTGCGCTTCCTTGAGCGCCGCAGAGGTCGCGAGCGGCTTGTGGAAATCGATGCCTTGGGCCGCGGCGAGATACTCGACCGCGAGGATCGTGCGGAGGTTGTCGTTCATGGCGCCGAGCCGCCGCGCGGCGAAGGTGGCCATGCTGACATGGTCTTCCTGGTTGGCCGAGGTGGGCAGCGAATCCACGCTGGCGGGGTGCGCCAGCGACTTGTTCTCGGAGGCGGCGGCGGCCGCCGTCACCTGCGCGATCATGAATCCGGAGTTGAGCCCCGGCTCGGCGACGAGGAAGGGCGGCAGCGTGCTGAACGACGCATCGATCAGAAGCGCCACGCGCCGCTCGGCGATGGCGCCGGCCTCGGCGATGGCGAGGGCGAGATGATCGGCGGCCAGCGCCACCGGCTCCGCGTGGAAGTTTCCGCCGGAGAGGACCTCGCCGCCGTCGGCGAAAACCAGCGGGTTGTCCGACACCGCGTTTGCTTCGCGTTCGAGCACCTGTCCCACGTGGCGCAGCGTATCGATCGCGGCGCCCATCACCTGCGGCTGGCAGCGCAGGCTGTAGGGGTCCTGGATGCGCTCGTCGCCGACAAGATGCGACGCGCGGATGGCGCTGCCCGCGAGCAGCCGGCGATAGGCGGCGGCGGCGCGGATCTGGCCCGGATGGCCGCGCAGCGCATGCAGCCGCGGGTCGAACGGCGTGTCGCTGCCCTTGGCGGCATCGACCGAGAGCGCGCCGATGGCGATGGCGGCGCGAAACAGCCGCTCGGCGCGGAAAAGGTTCGCAAGCGCGAGCGCGGTCGAAACCTGCGTGCCGTTGATGAGCGCGATTCCTTCCTTGGGGGCGAGCTCGAGCGGCGCGAGACCGGCGCGGCGCAGCCCCTCCGCGGCCAGCATCCGCTCGGCGCCCATGCTCACCTCGCCCTCGCCGATCAGCGGCAGGCTCAAATGGGCGAGCGGCGCCAGATCGCCCGAGGCGCCCACGGAGCCGCGCTCGGGCACCACCGGCAGCAGTCCGGCGTTGGCGAAATCGAGCAGGCGCTGGATGAGCGCCGGGCGCACGCCCGAATATCCGCGCGCCAGCGCGTTGGCCTTGAGGATCAGGACAAGGCGCACGGTCCGATCGTCGAGCGGCGGCCCGACCCCGGCGGCGTGGCTCAGCAAGAGCCGGCGCTGCAGCTCGCGCAACTGATCGTCGGCGATGCGTGTGCGCGCGAGCTTCCCGAATCCGGTGTTCACGCCGTAGACGGGTTCGTGCCGCGCCAGCGCCGCCTGCACGGCCGCCGCCGCGGCCGCGATGGCCGGCCCCGCGGCGGGCGCCAGCACCACGGCATCGCGCCCGCCAAGCAAGCGGTCGATATCGTCAAGTGTGAGCGTTCCGGGGCTGAGGGCGAAGCTCATGGTGCGGCGGACTCTAGCGCAGAATCGCCGCGGCTGTGAGCCGGGCCTGCGACGCGCTAGGATCGCGGACGATGACCGGAGCGGCAGCAGAGCGATACGGCGGCTTGCGGCGCGCGGCGCGGATCGCGCTCGATCTCGTGCTGCCGCCGCTCTGCCTCGCCTGCCGCAAGCCGGTGGGCGAGCCCGGCGCCCTCTGCCCGGCCTGCTGGAGCGCGATCCGCTTCGTCGGGCCGCCGCTCTGCGACCGCTGCGGCCTGCCGTTCGAGCACGCGCAGGCGGCGGCCGTGTGCGGCGAATGCATGGCGCACCCGCCCGCGTTCGGCCGCGCGCGCAGCGTGATGCGCTACGACGAGGCGAGCAAACCGCTCATCCTGCGCTTCAAGAACGCCGACCGGGTGCACGCCGCGCCGGCGCTCGCGCGCTGGATCGAACGCGCCGGGGGCGAAGTTTTGGCAGGCGTCCAGCTGATCGTGCCGGTTCCGCTGCACTGGCGCCGTCTGTTTCGCCGCCGCTACAACCAGTCCGCCCTTCTCGCGCGCGCTGGCGCGGCAGACCGGCATCGCGTGGTCGCCGGACGCGCTCGCGCGCCTGCGCCCGACGCCGAGCCAAGGCGGGCTCAGCGCGCGCGAGCGGCGGCTCAACGTGCGCGGCGCCTTCGCGGTGCCCGCGCGCCGCCGGGCGCTGGTTCAGGGGAAACGCATCGTGCTGGTCGACGACGTGCTCACCACGGGCGCCACGCTCGACGCCGCGGCGCGCGCCTTGCTGCGTGCGGGCGCGGCCGCGGTCGATGCCCTGGCCATCGGCCGTGTGCTCAAGGCGGATTGAGGCGGTGTGACCGGTATCACTTGACAGGCGCCCCACGGCGGGCACTTTGGCGCCAAGCGTCCTCGGAGCAAGCCATGGCCGTGCCGCTCAGCGCAACCCTCGATCAGGCCAAACGGGCGCCGGTCCCGCCGGGATACCGCTCCGCCGAGCTGATGCGCCACGGGTCGATGGTGTTGCGCTACTATTCGCCGAAGGGCAGCGATCCGCAGACGCCGCACGAGCAGGACGAGATCTACATCGTTTCCAGCGGCCACGGCACGTTCGCCCGCGGCCGCGAGCGCGTGCCGTTCGGCCCCGGCGACGCCCTCTTTGCGCCGGCCGGCAGCGACCACCGTTTCGAGTCCTTCAGCGCCGATTTCGGCACCTGGGTCGTGTTCTATGGCCCCAAGGGAGGAGAACATGGCTGAGCCCGTCTCGGTCGGGCGGCGCCTGCGCGGCGCGACTTGGCCGGTGCCGCGCTCGCTCGATCGCATTCCGGTGCTCGCGAACCTGCCCGATTCGGTGCGGCGCGAGCTCGAGAAGCGCAGCGTCTGGAGGGAATACAAATCGGACGAGCAGATCATCGATCGCGAAAGCGAATCGCGCGACGTCTACTTTGTCGTCGGCGGCATGGTCCGCGTCGTGAACTACTCGTATTCGGGCCGCGAAGTGAGCTACGACGAGATCCGCGCCGGCGGCATTTTCGGCGAGCTTTCGGCCATCGACGGCAAGCCGCGCTCGGCCAGCGTCGTGGCGCTGAAGCGGACGCTGGTGGCCGCCCTCGCGCCGGAAATCTTCAAGAAGCAGATGCGCGAGCACCCGGACTTCGCCGTGTCCGTGATCGAGCGCCTGGCGGAGATCATCCGCGCCTCGAACGAGCGGATCATGGACCTCTCGACGCTCGGCGCCTACACGCGCGTCTACGCCGAGCTTCTGCGGCGTGCCCGGACGCTCGCCCAGGGCGATGCCGACTCGGCGCTGATCGATCCGCTTCCGGTGCATTCGGACCTCGCCGCGCAGTGCGGCACGACGCGCGAGACCGTGGCCCGCGCCATCAGCGACCTCATCAAGAAAGGCGTGGCCGAGAAGCAAGGGCCCGGCCTCAACGTCAAGGATCTTTGGGGCTTGAAGGACATCGTCGAAGGCGGCGACGAGACTTGAGGCGCGGTCGCGCGGCCGGCGAGGAACGGTGGGCTGCCGGCGCTCGTAGCTTCATCTTGGGCGGGCCTGGAAGCGGCACGCCATTTGCGCCAAGATCGGACGGTAAGCGCCTTGCCGCGGGCTGCGAGGGGAGCGGCGGCGCGGAGACATCGATGCCGAAGATCGAGATCTACACGACGGCCCTCTGCCCCTATTGCGCCTCGGCCAAGGCCCTCCTCGACCGGAAAGGCGTGCCGTACCAAGAGACCGACGTGACCTTCGACCCGGAGAAGCGCAAGGACATCGTCAAGCGCTCCGGCCAGCGCACCGTTCCGCAAATCTGGATTGGCGGCTGCCATGTCGGCGGGTGCGACGAGCTCTACGCGCTCGACGCCGAGGGCAAGCTCGATCCGATGCTGAAGGCCGCATCATGACCGGCACATTCAAGGCCGCGTGCGTCCAGGTCGCTGCCGGGCGCGAGCTTGCGCCGAACATCGACGCGGCGGTGCGCCTCGGCCGCGAGGCGCGCGCGCTGGGCGCGGACTTCATCACCTATCCCGAAAACGTGACAATGATCGAGCCCGTCGGCGCGGAGGCGCTAAAGAAGGCGCTGCCCGAATCCGAGCATCCCGCGATCCCGGCGTTTCGCGCGCTGGCGCGCGAGACCGGCGCGTGGATCTTGGCGGGCTCGCTTTCGATTCGCGCGGGCGAGAAGAAATACGCCAACCGCTCGCTGCTGTTCGACGCCGGCGGCAACATCGTCGCGCGCTACGACAAGCTGCATCTGTTCGACGTCGATCTCGCCGGCGGCGAGCGTTATCGCGAGTCGGAGCGCATCGCGCCCGGCGACCGCGCGGTCGTGGCGGCAACGCCCTGGGGCCTCCTCGGCATGACGATCTGCTACGACGTGCGCTTTCCGCAGCTCTACCGCGCGCTGGCCAAGGCCGGCGCTGCGATGTTCACGATTCCCGCCGCGTTCACCGTGCAGACCGGCCGCGCGCACTGGCACATCCTCAACCGCGCGCGCGCCATCGAATGCGGCGCGTTCGTCATCGCCGCCGCCCAATGCGGGACCCATGCGCAGGGCCGGCGCACCTTCGGCCATTCGCTGATCGTCGATCCCTGGGGCGAAATGCTGGCCGAGGGCGGCGAGAATGAAGGCGTCATCGTCGCCGAGATCGATCCGGCAAGATCCGACGAGGCGCGCCGGCGCATCCCCGCGCTGCAGCACGACCGCGCGTTCAGCGGACCCGCCGCCGCGGCCAAGGACGCCGCGGAATAGCCGCCGCAGGCGTTAACCGTCCGCGCTGAAGGCTTCTTTACCGCCGCGGCCGCAATTAGCCGTCGTCTACGCTGGACGATCCCGGCCATGCTCAAATGCGCGCTCCGCGTCTGTTGTCTGGCGCTCGCCGCGGTGATTGCAGGCGGCGCGCCGGCGCTTGCCGAGGCTGCGCGGCTGACGCTCGGCACGGCGCGCCCGGGTGGCACGTACGTGATCTATGGCGGCTTCGTCGCGCGCCTCATCGCCAGGGAGGCGCGGCTTCCGGTAGCGACGCGCGAGACCGACGGCCCCAACGACAACATCGTGCTGTTGAGCGACAAGAAGATCGATCTCGGCATGACCACGATGGGCATCGCCAATCAAGCCTGGAATGCCAGCGCCGCCTGGACCAAGGGGAAGAAGTTCCGCGACATCCGCGCGCTCTTTCCGATGTACGACACGCCGTTCCACTTCGTCGTGCTCGAAAAGAGCGACATCCGCTCGGTGCGCGACATGGCTGGGCGCAAGGTCGGCGTGGGCCCGAAGGCGGGCACGCCCGGCACTTATTTCCCGCTCATGTTCAAGACGCTCGGCATCGAGGCCGACGTCCAGTTCGGCGGCGCCAGCGCGATGGCGGATCAGCTCATCGACGGCAAGCTCGACGCGTTCGCGTTCGCGGCCGGCCTGCCGATCGACGCCTTCAGCACGATCGAGGACGAACGCACGGTGCGCTTCATCCGCTACACCGATCCCGAGATCGCCGCGATCCGGAAGGCCTTTCCCGAGCTCACCGAGGCGCTCATCCCCAAGGCGACCTATCGCCAGCTCGACGGCGATCACAAGACGCTCGGCACCTTCAACTTCTTCATCGTCCACAAGGACATGAGCGATGAGCTCGCCTATCGCATCACCAAGACGGTGCTCGAGCACAGCAAACTGATCGTGCGCGGCCACTCGTCCGCCAAGGAAACCGTGCTGACCAACTGGGACCGCAACACGTTCCTCCCCTATCACCCCGGCGCGGTCAGATACTTCGCCGAAAAAGGCATAGCAGTGCCGGCCCATCTGCGCTGAGCGCTGCCTGACTTAGGTCCGATCGCGCGCATTGTTGGTGCCGCTGCCGGCGCGCCCGCCCTCTCAGCCGTTCGGCTCCTCGCCGGCGGGCGTGATGAGGAAATTGGCGTTGGCGCTCGAGACCGGCTTGGCGATATCGGCCTGCCACGCGAACGCGCGCACGTTGGCGACGCGGCTGCCGAGCTTGGTCACCTCGGCGCGCGCGAACGTGTCGTGCGGGCCCGCCGTGCGGAGATAGTCGAACGTGATCGTGATCGTCTTCGGAATGCGGATGCTGTCGAGCGTCCACAGCAGCTGCAGGATGGCGGTGGTTTCGAGGAACGCACCGACGACGCCGCCATGGATGGCCGGCAGCGCCGGATTGCCGATGATCTTGTCGGAGCTGGCAAGCCGCGCGGTCAGCACGCCTTCTTCCGCCGCGGCCGAAATGCCGAGAAAGCGCGCATAGGGAATGGCGCCGATGAAACGGGCCACGTCGCCCGCCCCGCGCGCGTCGCGCACGAGATCGGCCAGGCTCGGCGCTGCGCTCATGGCTTGGCCAGCCCCTTGCGGGCAGCGTTGCGGCGCACGAACATGAACGTGCCGGTGGCCGCCGCCACGAGATCGCGCGGATCGTCCTCATAGGCTTCCGCGCGCAGAAAAGCGACGTGGCGCGTGAGCTTGTAGACCTCGGCGCGCGCATAGAGGTCGCGCTCGGGCGTCGCCGGCCGAAGGTAGTCGATGCGGAGGTCGAGCGTGGCCACGCGCGACGGCTCGTCGGGCGCGGTGATCACGGCGAGGCCGCACACCGTGTCGATGAGCGTGGTCACCGCGCCGCCGTGAATCACGCCGGTCTCGGGATTGCCGACGAGCCGCTGCTGATACGGGAGCTTCATAATCGCCATGCCGCGCGCCGCGTGCACCGTCTCCATGCGCAGTTCAGCGACGTGCGGAATGATGCCGACATATTGCCGGATGAGCTCGTCGGCGATGGTGAGGCGCTTGCTTGCTGCCATTGCGGGGCTTGTCTTGTCAGGCCCTGGGCACGAGGTCAAATTGACATCATGTCAGCCCCCGAGTCCGACCGGCCGAAGCCTCGCCGAACCCGACCGGCCAGTCGGTCGGCCCTTCGGTCTACAGAGTGCCGCCGGGCGACGATCGCGAGCGGCTGATCTGCACCGAATGCGGCTTCATCCACTACGAGAATCCGAAGATCGTCGTGGGAACGGTGATCGAGCATCAGGGGCGCGTGCTTCTTTGCCGGCGCGGCATCCATCCGCGGCGCGGCTATTGGACCTTGCCGGCGGGCTATCTCGAGTCGCACGAGACCGTGCTCGACGGCGCCCGGCGCGAGGCGCTCGAGGAAGCGTGCGCCGAGATCGAGGTCGGCGATCTCTTCGCCGTCTACAACATTCCGCGGCTCTCGCAGGTCCACCTCTTCTTCCGCGCGAGCCTGCTGCGCGAGGCGGTGGCGTGCGGTCCGGAGAGCCTCGAAGTGGCGCTCTTCCGCTGGGACGAGGTCCCGGACGCCGATTTGGCGTTCCCCACGACGCGCTGGGCGCTCGCGCACTACCGCGAAGTATCGGGCCAGCGCGCATTCGCGGTGCGCACCAATCCGCCCGGCGACTGGGGCGATCTCCCGAAAGCCTAGAGAGAGCCGAGCGCGTTCGAACGGAGCTCAGTTCAACCCGCGCATCGCGATGCGCACGATGCCGCGCAGCGTATCGGGCGCGGCCCCCGCCTTGGCCATCACGTGGAGACCCATCAGCGTCGCGGTGAGGAAGTGGGCGCGGCGGTCGCGTCGCTCGGGCTCGGTCGGATAACCCGGATCGGCGGCGAGCGCCACGGAGAAAGCGCCCGTCAGCCGCTCGTGGCTCGCTTTGACGCGGCGCTCGATTTCGGGGTCGGCCGCGGCAAGCTCGACGGCGGTGTTGCAGACGAGGCAGCCGCGCCGGTCGCCGCGCTCCTCGACCGCGCGGATGGTCTTGTCGAATAGCGATTGGATGCGGTCGCGGCCCGGCCCCTGCGCGTTGCGCAGATGGCGCACCGTGGCGCCGATCTCGCGCTCGTCGTAGCGCTCGAGCGCGGCCAGGAACAGCGCGTGCTTGTCCTTGAACGTCCCATAGAGGCTGCCGCGGTTGATGCCGAGGGCTTCGACGAGGTCGGCCACCGACGTGGCCCCATAACCCCTCCGCCAGAACAGGGCGGTGGCGCGGTCGAGGATCTCCTCGGGATCGAAGGCTTTCGGGCGAGCCATGGCGCCGCATTTGCGCGTAATTTCAGAACGATCGGTCCTTAATCTAGGTACGGCCTCGCGACGCTTCAACGGTTTTTTGTACTGCTCGTTCCGAAACGGTTTCGGCCGGCACCCAGTTGAGCAGGTAGACGAGCGAAGGCGGCCTATCCGGCTTGATCGGCGCACCCGGTTCGCCGGCGCGGCGGGAGAAGCCGAGCTTCTCCATCACGCGGCGCGACGCCGCGTTGGCCGGATCCACGGTGGCCCAGACCTCGCGCAAGGCGAGCGGCGCCCGCGCCCCCGTCAGCATGGCTGCCACGGCCTCGGTGGCGAAGCCTTGGTTCCAGCGGTCGGGCCGGATCGCATAGCCGAGATCGGCGACACCCGGCTCGCGCAGGCTCAAGCGCAGCGTGCCGACGACGACGCCCGAGCCGCGCTCGTGCACGACGGGATCGTAGTGGCGCCGCGGCCGCTCTCGCGCGCGCGCCACGCACATTCGCACGAAGCCGCGCGTCGCCGCCGCGTCGGGCGGCTCGATCGGCAAAAAGCGGTGGAATGCCGGATCGCGATTATAGGCGTCGAGCGCATGCCAGTCGGTTGCCGACATCTCGCGCAGGACGAGGCGCGCGCTTTCGATCGGCAGCCTCATCGCGGTGCACGCCGATCGCCCTCAGCCCTGCTGCGGAGCATCGAGCGCGTGGCGCTGGATCAGCGGCACTTGCGCGAGCGCGAAGAGGAGCGTGAGCGGAAACATGCCCCAGGCCTTGAAGCTCACCCAGAAATCGGTCGAGAAACTGCGCCAGATCACTTCGTTGAGGCCGGCCAGGAATACGAAGAAGAAAGCCCAGCGCCAGGTGAGCACCCGCCAACCCTGATCGCTCAGCTGCAGGGTGTGGCCGAGCAGCGGCTGCAGGAACGGTTTGTTGAAGGCAAGGCCCGCGAACAGCGCCGCCGCGAACAGGCTGTTCACGATGGTGGGCTTCATCTTGATGAAGATTTCGTCGCGCAGGACGATCGTGAGCCCGCCGAAGATCAGCACCATCACGGCGGTGACCAGCGGCATGAGCGGAATGCGCCGCTCCCATCTGTACGAGAGCGCGAGCGAGACGACGACGGCAACCATCAGAACGGCCGTCGCCGCCATGAGGCCGCTGGCGAGCTCGCCCGGCTTTGCCGGCTCCGCGGGCGGGAACACGTAATCCCACCCGATATAGGTGAAGAAGAAGACGGCGAGCGGCCCGATCTCGAGCAGAAAGCGGCGCAGCGAGGTCTTGGCGTCGGGCGTCGGCGGTCGGCGCTGGGACATGGCCGGCCTTATACCATTTCGACCGCGCGACGCCACCGCGCGGGTCAAGCGGGCCGCGCGAACTGGACGAGAAGTCGCGGATACCACCGCGCAAGAACGAGGCCGCGCAGCGCGGCGAAGCCGAGAAACGCCGCCCACAATCCGTGGTTCCCGAAATGCGCCACCAGCGGGTAGCCGATCGCGAGGAAACCGGCCAGCGCAAGCGCCATGCCGTTGCGCATCTCGCCGGTGCGCGTGGCGTCGATATAGATGCCGTCGAGCTGGAAGCACCAGACCGCGACGGCGGGATAGAGGATCGCCCAAGGAAGGTAGGTGCGCGCCGTCGCGTGCACCGCTTCGATGCCGGTCATGAGATCGATCAGCGCGGGCCCGGCCAGCACGAATACGAGTCCGGCCGCGACGGCCACGGTCGCCGCCGACACCGTGGTGACCCGCACGGCCGCGCGAAAGGAACCGCCGTCGCGGGCGCCGATGGCCGCGCCGACGAGGGTCTCGGCCGCGTGCGCGAAGCCATCCAGCCCATAGGCGACGAAGGTAACGAAAGTGAGCAGTATGGCATTGGCGGCAAGGATCACGTCGTCCTGCCCGGCGCCCTGGCTAATGAACCAGGCGAAGCCGGTCACGAGAAAAAGCGTGCGGAGGAAGATGTCGCCGTTGACGCGGAATGCGCCGAGAAGCTTCGCGCGGTCGAAGAGGCCGGCGCCGCCCCAGCGGCCCGACAGCGCGCGGTGCGCGCGCCGGAGCGCCGCGGCGCCGAGAAGAGCGGCGGCGATCTCGGCCAGCAGCGTGGCGGCGGCGACGCCCTTGATGCCCCAGCCGAACTGCAGCACGAACAGCAGCGCGAGTGCCGCATTGAGCGCGTTCTGAAACACGGTGAGGACGAGCACCGTGCGCATGCGCTGCATGCCGATGAGCCAGCCGAGCACGACGTAGACGAACAGCGTGGCGGGCGCGCCCCAGATCCGCACCAGCACGTAGTCGCGCGCGAGCGCCTTCACGCGCGCGCTGCCCTCGAGCACGGCGAGCGCGAGGTGCGTCAGCGGCAATTGCAGCGCGATGATGAGGATACCGAGGCCGAGCGCCAGCACCGTGCCGCGCAGCGTCACGTGGCGCAGCTCCTGGTGATCGCGGGCGCCCTGCGCTTGCGCAGTGAAGCCCGTCGTCGCCATCCGCAGGAAGCCGAAGCCCCAATAGACGTAGGTGAAGACGAGGGCGCCCAGCGCCACGCCGCCGATATAGGCGGCGTCGGGCAGATGGCCCATCACGGCCGTGTCGACCGCGCCCATCAGCGGGACCGACAGATTGGAGAAGATGATCGGCAGCGAGAGCCGGAAGACGCGGCCGAAGCCGGTCGCGCCCGCTTGCGCCCTCTCGTTCACTGGACCCGCGGCGCGCTCAGTCGCCGGCGAGGAAGGCGTTCATCTTCCAGACGCCGCCCACCTTCTGGATGGCGGCGCGGAAATCGACGGCGCTGCGCACGTATTTCGCCTGGAGCCAGCCCTTGCGCTTGCCGGCGACCTCGACCTGAACCCAGTCCTGGCGGCGATAGAAGGGCGACGGTGTCTTCCCTGACGTCTTCCAATCCACCACCCTGACCGCGGTGCGGTTGAGTTCGGCCAGCACCGCGGCGTCTTCGCGCGGCTCGGCGTGGACCTTCGCCTTGGCGACGAGGACGCCGGCCTCGAACGGATCGAGCTTTCCGATATCGGCGCTGAACGTGTAGGGCGCCATGAACGCGCCGTCCTTGGCGAAGCTGCCGCCATGCGCCAGCACCCAGACGAGCTCGTCCCATAGTCCCGCGCGATTGGCGAGGCGCTTTCCGAGCTCGGCGCGGCCGGCGCCGCCGCCGAAATCGAGCTCGATGCGCTCGCTGACATGCGGCGCGAGTTTCTTCCAATCCTTGGCCTTGGCGGCGGCCAGCATCTCGGCGATCACCTTCACCAGCGCGGGATCGCGTGTCGCCTGATTGACAGGATAGATCGGCTGCGCGGCACGTGCCGGCGTGAGCGCAGCGGCGGTGCCGGCCAGCGGCGCCAGCGCCGAGGTGGCGAGCAAGGTCAGCACGAGACGGCGAGACGGTTGCAGCATGGTTTCCTCAGTCTGACGAGCACCGACCCCACGGCACGCGCTCGCGCGCATACTAAAGCGCTGCCGCCGCCAGCGCTGTGAACTGCTTCACCCAAGGTCCCACCCCAAGGATCGGCATTGCGCCGTCGCAGGCGCCGATCAGCGCCCCGCCGCGTAGTTCTGCATGAAGCGCGGATTGGCCGCGGCCTTCATGACGCCATCCTGCTCGCGACCGACCGCGCAGACCCGGCCGAGCGACCACGGGCCGGTGCGCTCGAGCCGGTGGCCGCGCTGTTCGAGCGCTTTCTGCGTTGGCTCGGGAACGCGATCCTCGATCTGGAGCGCACCGGGCTTGGCCTCGCGCGGATAGAAGGAGTTGGGCGCGTGGATGCTGTAGACCGCGGGCGCGTCGATCGCCGCTTGCAGATTCATCTTGCCGTGGACGTGGCGCAGGAAGGCGAGCGTCGCCCATTGGTCCTGCCCGTCGCCGCCGGGCGAGCCCCAGGCCAGCGCGGGCTTGCCCTCGCGCAGCGCGAGACCGGGCGTGAGCGTGCTGCGCGGGCGCTTGCCGGGCGCCAAGCTCGCAGGCAGCTCCTCCTCGAGCCAGAACATCTGGCCGCGCGTGCCGAGGCAGAAGCCGAGCTCCGGAATGACGGGCGAGCTTTGCAGCCAGCCGCCGCTCGGCATGCACGAGACCATGTTGCCGAAGCGGTCGGCGGCGGAGACGTGCACGGTGTCGGCGGCGACGAGGCCCTGCGCGGCGCGCGCGCGCTCGACGGCGCCGGGCTCGCCGACGCCTGGCAGCACGTCGATCACCTTGCCCACGAGGTTTGGCAGCTTGACCGGTCGCCCCGCCAGCGTGCCGGGGCGGAGCTCGAGCGAGGCGCGCTCCGTGATCAGCGCTCGCCGGCTCTCGGCATAGTCGCGCGCGAGCAGCGCCGCGATTGGCACGTCGACGAAATCGGGGTCGCCGTACCAAGCCTCGCGGTCGGCCATGGCCAGCTTCACGGCCTCGACGAAGATGTGCAGGAACTCGTCGCCGTTGACATCGAGGCGATCGAGATCGAACCCGTCGAGCATGCCGAGGATCTGCAGCGCAATCGGGCCCTGGCCCCAGGGCTGCGTCTTGTGCACAAGCCAGCCCTTGTAGTCGTAGGCAAGCGGCGTTTCGTATGTGGGCTTCCAGCGCGCCATGTCGTCGGCGGCGAGCACGCCCTTGTGGCGCTCGCCCGAGGAATCGAACACGGCCTGGGTTGCGCAGAAATTTCCGATCGCCTCGGCGGCGAAGCCCGCGTAGAAGGCGCGATAGGCGGTATCGATCTGCGCCTCGCGTCCGCCGCCCGCGGCCTCGCCTTCGGTCAGCATGCGCTCGAAAGTCTCGGCGAGCCTGGGATTGCGGAGGAAGCTCCCGACCGCGGGCGGCTTTCTGCCGGGCAGGAATACCGCGGCCGAGCTCGTGTAGTGAGTCTTGAAGAGATCGGCGACGCCGGCGATCGCCGTCGCCATCGCCGGCGTCACCGGATAGCCGTTGCGCGCGTAGTGGATCGCCGGCTCGAGGACGTCGCGCAGGCGCATCGTGCCGTGATCGCGCAGCAGCGTCAGCCACCCGCCGACCGCGCCGGGCACGACGGCGGCCAGCAGACCCGTGCCGGGCACGAGTCGAAGGCCTTCCGATTTGTAGTGCGCGATCGCTGCCTTGGCCGGCGCCGGGCCTTGAGCGCACAGCACCTCGACCTTGGCGCTGCGGGCGCTCCAGAAGATCACCGGGAGATCGCCGCCCGGGCCGTTCTGATTGGGCTCGACGGCCTGAAGGCAAAGGCCCGCGGCGACCGCCGCATCGAACGCGTTGCCGCCGCGCTCCATCATGCCCATGCCGACGCCGGTCGCGACCCAATGGGTCGTCGCGATCATGCCGAAGCTGCCGCGCAGCTCCGGCCGCGAAGTGATCGTGGGCGCGCGGCCGAAATCGTGGCGCGCGAAATCGCCGCGCTGCTCGGAAGACACGCTCATGGCTTGGCTCCCTTGGTCCCTGGCTGATGCTCGGGATCGACGATGGTCTCCTGGTGCCGCTTATAGATGAAATAGAGGTTGCGGCCATAGACGGCCAGGGCCGGCAGGTTTGCGATGATGAGCACCGGCTGCACGAGCACGAGGCCGGCGAGCAGCACCGTCGCGGCGCCCGCCAGGCTTAGATACCAAAACAGATTGGGAATCACGCTCTGCCCCGCACGCTCGCTGGCCAGCCATTGCACCAGGAAGCGCAGGAAGAAACAGCTCTGGCCGACCACCGCCACGATCTGCCAGGGATTGCTCAGCTGATTGGCCAATTCCATGAAGAAGCGTTCGAACATTCTCACTTTTCCTCTTTGACGCCGGGATTGGTCGTGCGCCGGGCGAGCCAGGCGACGCCGAGCAGATCCCAGATGCCGACCCAGAGCCGGTCGAAGATGCCGTATTTCGAGCGCCCTTTCGCACGCGGGCGATGAACGACGGGGACCGAAACCGATTCGCCGCCGCGCCGGATGAACAGGGCCGGCAGGAAGCGGTGCATGTTCTCGAAGCGCGGCAACTCCATGAACGCGTCGCGCGGGAACATCTTGTAGCCGCAGCCCGAATCCGGCGTGTTGTCCTTCAAGACCGCGCGGCGAACCGCGTTCGCGATCGGCGAGACCTGGCGCTTCCACCAATTGTCGCGGCGGTTCTGGCGGTGCGCGCAGACGATGCGGTTGCGGGCCTCGGCGCCCGCCTCTTTCATCTTGTCCCAGAACGCAGCGATGAACTTGGGATCGTCTTGCCCGTCGCCGTCCATGGTGCAGACGACCGGCGCCGCCGCGCGCCGCACGGCCTCGATGATCGCGCGGCTCTTGCCCGAGGGCCGATCGAGCGTCACGACGCGCACCTCGGAGAATTGCGCCTTGAGCCTCTTGAGCTCGGCCGTCGTGCCGTCACTGCTGCCGTCGTCGGCGAAGATGATCTCGAACTGGAATCTCGCCGCGAGCGCCGCGCGGATCTCGGCCGCGACGGCTGCCACGTTCTCGGCCTCGTTGCGGACCGGGACGACGATGGAGAGGTCCATGCGGGGTGGCGAAACTTCGTTGGGCGCCGGCCCGGCGTTTGACCGGGCGGGAGGGCCGGTGTAAGCGATGCCCCGGCGGAGGGGCGCTCCTTAGCATGCTGCCGCCGGCCCTTCCACCCCCGCTTTCCGCCGCACATCCAAGCACTTCCGGAGCAGACGCCGTGCCCTGGCATCTCAGGGGGTTTCGCCCCTGGATTCTTCTGACTCTGCTGTGCGCGGCGCTCTACATCCCCGGCTTGGGCCCCCTGCCCGCGACCGACCGCGACGAAGGCCGCTTCATGCAGGCCTCGCGTCAGATGATCGAGACCGGCGACCTCGTGCGCATCCGTTACATGCACGAGGCGCGCAACAAGAAGCCGGCGGGCATTCACTGGCTCCAGGTCGCGGCGGTGACGGCGACCTCGACGGCGGCTTCGCCGGAGCGCTGGCCCTATCGCCTGCCCTCGGCGCTCGGCGCGTTCGCGGCCGTGGTGCTGCTGTTCGCGGCCGGCGAGCGCCTATTCGACCGCAAGACCGGATTTCTCGCCGCGGCGCTGCTCGCGAGCTCGTTCATGCTGGTGTGGGAAGCGCACATCGCGAAGACGGATGCGGCGCTGCTCGCGACCGTGATGGCGGCGCAATTCGCACTCGTGCGGCTGTTCGTTGCGGATCGCGACGGCATCGCGGCGCCGGGCTGGGCGCCTTACATGCTCTGGGCGTCGTTGGGTGCCGGGATCCTCGTCAAGGGCCCGATCGCGCCGTTGGTCGTCGGCCTCACCGCGATCGGCCTGTGGGCATTCGGATTCTGGCGCGGATTTTGGCGGCAGGCGAAGCCGCTCGTCGGCGTGCCGCTGATGCTTCTGATCGCGGCACCGTGGTTCGTCGCGATCATCCTCGCCGATCCGGATTTCGTGCGCGAATCGGCCGGGCACGACTTCTTCAAGAAGCTGATCTCGTTCCAGGAGACCCATGGCGGGCCGCCGGGCTACTACCTCGTCGCGTCGCTCGCGACGTTCGCGCCCGGATCGCTGTTCATGGGCGTTGCGCTGTGGTGGGCGTGGCGCCAGCGGCGCGAGCGCGAGATCGCGTTCTGTTTCTTCTGGCTGATCCCGTTCTGGATCATCCTCGAGATCGTCCCGACCAAGCTGCCGCACTATATTCTTCCGGCCTATCCGGCGCTGGCGCTCGTCGTGGCGCGCGCCGTGCTCGCGGTCGAAGAGGGCCTGTTGCCCTGGGCGCAACGGCGCTGGCCGCGCATCGGCTACGCCGCGTGGGGCGTGATGATCGTGGCGTTCGCCGTCGCCTGCGTGGCGCTCGTCGTCTGGGCGGGCCGTCCGGGCTGGCTCTATGCGCTGCCGATCGTCGTCGCCGCGGTCGTGGCTGTTGTTGTCATGCGCGCCTGGCGCGGCGAAGCGCGGCGCGCGCTGCTGGCCGCGGCGTTCACGGCGCCGCTGCTGCTCGCGACGCTGTTTCATTTCGTGCTGCCGCGCGCCGACGCGATCTGGCCGAGCCGCCAGGCGGCCGAGGCGGCGGCGCGGCGCCATCCCGACGCCAGGACGCGGCCCGCACTGATCGCGAGCGGCTATCGCGAGCCGAGCCTCGTCTTCCACCTCGGCACATCCACGACCTTCTCCGATCCGCCGGCCATCGTCGACCAGCTCAAGGCCAAGGGAGAGCGCTGGCTCGCGCTGGTGGAGGAGCGCGAGCGCGCCGCCTTCGAGAAAGCGGCGAAGGAGCGCGGCCTTGCCTTCAAGCCCGAGGAAACCTGGCGCGCGTTCAACTATTCGCAGGGGCGGAACGTCACGCTCACGCTCTATGGCCCGCCCGGCCGCGAGCAGCGCAGCTTGCTTGAGCCACGGCGCTAGTTGGGGCTTTATAGTCTCCGGCAGGGCACGGTCCCGCGGCGCGGCCCGAACCCGGGGGAGGCTCGGCATGGCGGTTCCCTTGCGAAAGATGGTGCGCGCGGCGCCGCCGCAATTCGAGTTGCGCGCGCTGCCGTCGATGACCTGGGGCGCTTTCGTTGGCGCGCTCAAGTCGCTGTTCAGCGTCAGCATGATCGCGTTCGTCATCGTGGCGCTCGCGCTGATCAGCGTCAGCTACTACTACGTCGACCGCCCGGTCGCGCAGTGGCTGCACAAATACGAGAAATCCGCCGTTACCGGCTTCTTCCGCGCCATCACCGATCTCGGTTCCGTCTCGGTGATGCTGGCGCTCCCGCTTCTCGCTGCCGTGGCGCTGGGGTTCGCGGCCGTCGTGCTGCGCAATTCCGAGCGCGCGCGGATACTTTGGCGCGGCGCCGGACAATCTCTTTTCATCTTTTGCTGCGTGGCGCTGCCGGCGGCGATCGGCCTTTTCGCCAAGGTGCTGATCGGCCGCGCGCGGCCGCGCATCCTCTTCGACGGCGGCGTCTACGGATTCACGCCGGTCAACTTCAACTACGACTGGCACTCGATGCCGTCCGGCCACTCGCTGGCGGCGGCGGGCTTCGCGGCCGGCTTGGCGCTCGTGCTGCCGCTGCCGGCGTTCCCCATCATCGCGTTCTTCGGCGCGATGATCGCGTTCAGCCGCGTCACGACGACGGCGCACTATTTCGGCGACGCGTTGGCCGGCGGCGCGCTCGCGATCGTCTGCGCGGTGATCTTGAAGGGCGCCTTCCGCGGCATGGGAACCAAGAAGATCTTCCCGACCTGGGATCCCAACAAGAAGCTGCGCCTGCGCTCGATCAGCCTCTCCATGAAACGGCGCTGATGGAGGGGCACGACCAGTACCGCGCCTGGATCGGGCGCAAGCAAACGGCACGCGACGAGGTCACCCCCGCGCCGGTGGCGCGGCTTTCGGCGACGCTTGACCGCGACGATCCCGCGCCTCGGCCCGGCGATGCACTGCCGCCGGCCTGGCATTGGCTCTTCTTCCTCGAAGCCGTGCCGATGCGCGGGATCGGCCCCGACGGGCACGCGGCGCGCGGCGAGTTTCTGCCGCCCGTGCCGCTGCCGCGGCGCATGTGGGCCGGCGGGCGCCTCCGGTTCCTGGCGCCGATCCGCATCGGCGACACGATCGAGCGCACCTCGGAGATTGTCGACATTTCGCTGAAGCAGGGCCGCACCGGCCCCCTCGCCTTTTGCACCGTGCGCCATTCGATCGGCGGCGGCGCGGGCGCTTGCGCGATCGAAGAGCAGGACATCGTCTATCGCGGCGCGCCCGTCCCCGACGAGGAATCCGCGCCGTCGCAGCCGCCGCCGGAGGGCGCCGAGTTCACGCGCAGCATCGCGCCCGATCCGGTGCTGCTGTTCCGCTTCTCGGCGCTCACCTTCAACGGCCACCGCATCCACTACGATCACCCCTATGCAACCAAGGTCGAGGGCTATCCCGGGCTCATCGTGCACGGGCCGCTGCTCGCGATCCTGCTGCTCGATCTCGTCCGCCGCGAACGCCCAGACGCGCGCCTCGCCGAATTCTCGTTCCGCGCCTTTCGCCCGGTCTTCGATACCGGTCCGTTCCGCATCGCCGGCAAAGGCCCCCGCGACCGCCTCCTGCTATGGTCCGAAGACAACGGCGGCGCGCTCGCGATGCGCGCCGAGGCGAAGGTCGCGTAGCGCGGTCTAAGCCTACTTCGCTGCGCTGCGTCTGCTGCCTTCCAACAGCGGCCGTTCTCTCATCAGCGCGGCGCCCACGAACTCCATGAACGCGCGCACGCGCGCGGTGCGGCGGAGATCGCGATGCGTCGCGATCCAGAGCTCGCGCACGAGTTCCGCGGGCGGCGGAAGCACACGCACGAGCGCGGGCGACGCATCGCCGAGGAAGCAGGGCAGCAGTGCCAGGCCCACGCCGGCTTCCGCGGCGCGCATCTGGTTGACGATGCTGTTGGCGCGGTAGACCGGGGGCTTGCCTCCAGCCGCGCGCTCGAGCCAGGAGAGCGCCGGCGCCGCCGCGGAGGCTTCGTCCCAGCCGATGAGCGCATGTTGCGCGAAGTCCCGCGCGCTGCGCGGCGCGCCATGCCGGGCCAAATATCCGCGCGCGGCGTAGGCCGTCCAGGCGATGGCCGTGAGCTTGCGGCCGATCAGCTCCGGCTCGGCCACCCGCTGCGCGCGCAGCGCCACATCGGCCTCGCGGCGCGTGAGCGCCAGGATGCGATTCTCGATCGTGACCTCCACCGAGAGCGCGGGGTTGGCGGCGAGAAAACTCGCGACCGGCTTTACCAGGATCGTGTGGCCAACGCTGTCAGTCGTGGTCACGCGCACGCTGCCGGCCAGGCGCGTGTCGAGGCCGACGACGGCGCGCTCGGCCTCGTCGGCGGCTTCGGCCATGCGCTCGGCGGCCGCGATCACGCGCCGGCCGGCCGCGGTCGGCACGTAGCCCGCGGCCCGGCGCTCGAGCAGGCGCACCCCGAGGCGCCGTTCGAGCGCGTTGAGCCGGCGGAAGGCGGTCGATTGCACCACGCCCAAGCGCTGCGCGGCCGCCACCAGGCTGCCGCCGTCCGCAACCGCCAACACGAGCCGGTAATCGTCCCAATCCATGCGGTACTTTGCATATATGCAATGCAAGTTTGCAAGTCTGCCTATTCAGCGCGCCGGCGGCCTGCGCCATCTTCTCGGGCAGCGGGGAAACCCTTTCGAGACCCGAGGAGAACCCACATGGTTGCCAAGATCGACCGCACTGCGCTCAAGACCAAGCTCGACCGCAAGGAGCCCGTCGTTCTCGTGGAGGCGCTGCCGCCGCGCTATTTCGCCGACGCGCATCTGCCGGGCGCGCTCAACATTCCGCACGACCAGGTCGATGCGCTCGCCCCGCGCCTGCTGCCCGACAAGAACGCGGAAATCGTCGTCTATTGCGCCAGCACGCCGTGCCGCAATTCGACCATCGCGGCCGACAGCCTCGTCGCGCTCGGCTACACGCGCGTCCGCGACTACAAGGAAGGCAAGGAAGACTGGGCGAACGCCGGCTTCCCGTTCGAAGCGGGCGTCGCCGCCTAGCGGCGCGCGGCCTCAGCGCCGCGCCGCAGCCTCGAGCGCGGCCACGCCGGGAAGCGTCTTGCCCTCGAGCCATTCGAGGAACGCGCCGCCGGCCGTCGAGACGTAGCTGAAACCGCCGGCGGCGCCGGCGTTGTTGAGCGCCGCCACGGTGTCGCCGCCGCCGGCGACGCTCAGCAGCTTGCCTTCCTTGCTGAGGCGCGCCGCCGCCTTGGCCACGACGTTCGTGGCCGCGTCGAACGGCTTCAACTCGAAAGCCCCGAGCGGGCCGTTCCAGACCAGCGTCTTCCACCCCTCGAGCAGATGCGTCAACGCGCGGGCCGACTCCGGGCCGATATCGACGATCATCTGCTCGGCGCCGACCTTTTCGCGCGCGACGACGGAATGTGCGGCGCCCGGCTTGAACTCGGCGGCGACGACGACATCGGTCGGCAGATGCACGGCGCAGCCGCGCCCTTTCGCCTTGGCCAGAACCTCGCGCGCCGCGCCGGCCATTTCGTGCTCGCAGAGGCTCTTGCCGACCGGGAAGCCTTCGGCATTGAGGAAGGTGTTGGCCATCCCGCCGCCGATCACGAGGTGATCGACCTTGGCGACGAGGTTGCCGAGGAGATCGAGCTTGGTCGAAATCTTGGCGCCGCCGACGATGGCGGCGAGCGGATGCCGCGGCTTGTCGAGCGCGGCGCCGAGCGCCCCGAGCTCCGCCTCCATCAGGCGCCCCGCCGCGGCCGGCAGCAGGCGCGCGATCGCCTCGGTCGAGGCATGGGCGCGGTGCGCGGCCGAGAACGCGTCGTTCACATAGACATCGGCGAGCGCCGCGAGTTCTCCGGCGAAGGCGGGATCGTTCGCCTCCTCCTCGGCGTGAAAGCGCAGGTTCTCGAGCAGCAGAACTTCGCCGGGCGCCAGCGCCTTCGCCGCCGCGGCCGCGGCCGGGCCCACGCAATCGGCGGCGAAGTGGACCTTCACGCCGCCGAGCGCACGCGCGAGCGGCGCCGAGAGCGGCATCAGCGACAGTTCGGGCACGACCTCTCCGCCGGGCCGGCCGAAATGCGAAAGCACGATCACCCGCGCGCCCTTCTTGGCGAGCTCGCCGATCGTCGGCGTCAGGCGCACGATGCGCGTCTCGTCCGTGACCTTGCCGTTCCTCATCGGCACGTTCAGGTCGGCGCGCAGCGCGACGCGTTTGCCGGCGACGGCGATATCGTCGAGAGTCTTGAAGGCGGGCATGATTTCGACGCTTTGGCGATCGGCGGCGCGGGTTCAAGCACAAAGCCGTTTGCCATGCAACGCGCGGGCCGTGAGCAGCGTTCCCTGCGTCGGGAAGCTAGGCTGCGGTGCCGCCGTTGCGCGCGGGGCGGCGCGAGCGGTCCGGGCCGATGCTCAAGACGCGGCGAATGTCTTCGCCGGTGAGGCCGAGCGCCGCGGGCCGCGCCGTCTGCGGCACCACCGCCACGTCGCGGATTTCGGGCAAGCCGTGGAAGCGCAGCCAGTGCGCCACCTCGCCGCGCGCGAGATCGATCACGCAGAGCGCGGTTTGCGCCGTGGCCCGGTAGGTTTCGAGATTGCGCTCGAGCGGCAGCCCGCCCGTGCCGCGCCCGTTGCGCGCGTTCGAGGTCGCCACCACGGCGAAGCCATCGACGAACACAAGGCCCGCAAGCCAGCCCGGGCAGAACGCCACTTCCTCGAAGACCCCGCTCTCGCGGTGGATGAAACCGAAAAGCCCGCTCGCCGACTCGTCGAGCCAGAGCTGCCCGGCGTGGAGCCGCGGCGCCACGGGCAAGGCGAGACCCTCGGCCACCGTGGCATCGGTCGCCGCGTCGATGACGAGGCCCGCGCTCGCAATGCCGCGCGCCCAACCTGCGGCGCGATCCGAAGCCGCGGCCGCGCTCGCGTAACGCAGCAGCCCGCCTTCAAGCGCAAATCCGGTTAGATGGCAGCGATCCTCGGGCAGGAGGCGCGTGACGAAGGGCGGGCGCCAGACCGGCGTAAAGCTGAACTCCGCGCTGGTCGCGGCGACGCAACTGAACAAGGTGTTGGCGAACAGTATGGTGCCGTCGGCGGCGAGCGCGACGTCGCCCGCGCGCACCTCGCCCGTGGTGTGGGCCACGCGCGGCACGAACAGCTTGTCGTAGCCCGAGGCGCTGCGCCCCGGCGCCACCGTGTTTTCGAAGCGCCAGATCTGGAACGCCGTCGCCAGCAGCAGGGTCTGGCCGTTGGCGTAAAGGCCGAACGCGCCGTCGAAGGCGCGGAAGAAAAGCGAAAGCTCGCCCGCCGCCGCCGCGCCGACCAGCACGAGGCGGCCGGTTGCGCCCGTCGTCAACGCGATGGCGAGGTGGCGCTCGGCCAGCCACGCGGCGAAGTCGCGCGACTGCGCGATCTCCAGCCGGTGCAGCGCCGGTGCCGATTCCCAGCCGTCCATTCAGCCGCTCCCCCTGTCGAGCGCTATGCGCTCTACATCCCCTGGCTAGACGCCGCGCGCGGCGCGCGCCCCTTCGGCGCCGCATCGGCCGTAGCGCCGCTCTTCACCGCGGCGTCGCCGGCGAGCTCCGGCGACAGTTTCGGATCCCGCCGGAACGCTGGATGCCGATGATTTTCTTCTGCACGATATTGTCGATGTCGAGCGTCGGTGCTTCGCCGCCGACGATGCAGCGAGTGAAGGCGCGGATGTCGGTGACGGAAACGGGTTCGAGCTTCGCGCGCGGCGCGCTCCCCGCACGGCCAAGCGCTCGCAGCCTCGCGAGGCTCAGCGATGCCGCCCGTGCCGAGTCGGGAGGAACTGCATCCCATCGCCGCCGCCTCTGGGAACGATCGATTGGTCCCCTCGGACCGGAGGCGGCCGCGATGACGGCCCCGCGGGGCCAGTCATCGGTCAAACATTCGAGCCGTTAACCATTTCGGTTAGGCCCGAGAACGCAACAAGGCTCAATAACCGAGGAAAATGGGCGGCGTCAAACAAGATGATGCTTAACAGTCGGGGTTTCGTTGACGGAGACTCCGTTAACGGCGCAGCGCCTCGTCCGGACCCAGCCCTTTCCCGTTGACTCTGCGGCGCCGCCGGTTGGCGGCACACGCTGAAGGTGTGGACGCGGTACGGCGCGTTACTCTTGAGCGGGACAAGCAAACGGTCCTTTAACCAAGTCGCGGGCGAAATTGTAGTTAGGGGACGGGCGCGATTTTTCCTGCGACACGCGGGTTCTTTTTCATCGGGACTCGCCGTTTGGCCGGTAATTCAGTAGAAGTCGAGAGCAGAAGCTCTCTCAACGTAGAATTGACGCAGGTCCCGCGAAATCTACTTTGCCGCCCGCCGCCCGCTGCGATGGAAAGGAAGTGTTAACTTTGCCGGATCACCTTCTTCGCCCCAGGGACGCACTTTGGCGCATGACGAACGGCTTCCGCACGGGCAGGCGCCGATGACGCGGCGCGCGCCGCCGCCGCCGGGTGAACGGCTCGCGCCGGGAGGCGCGCTGCCGACCCCCCCGCGCGCTCCGCAATACGAGACCGCGCTCGGAACGCAGCACGACCGCAACGCGACGACGCCGCGCCGGCCGATACGGGTTGATCCGAACGCGCAAGCCGCGCCGTCGCAGCAGGCGGCGCCGCCGATCGAGACGCGCCATGCCGAGGAACCGATCCAAGTTCCGCCCGCCGGCGCCGCCATCTCGGAGCCGCCCTTCGCCGAGGGCCGCGCACAGCCGGATGGCATGGGCGCCGCGGCCGCCGCCGCGCATTGGCGCGTGCCGCAGCAGACCACGCGTACCGACGACCCGCTGCTGGATTGCCTGATCGCGCTGACCACGATCTTCGAGCGTCCGCATTCGGCCGAGGCGCTCACCGCCGGCCTGCCGCTGATCCAGAACCGGATCACGCCCGAGCTGTTCATCCGCGCCGCCGCGCGCGCCGGCCTCGCCGCGCGTATCGTGAAGCGGCCGATCCCCGGGATCTCCGATCTCTCGCTGCCCTGTGTGCTGCTGCTCAAGGACGCGGGCGCCTGCGTGCTCGTCGCGCTGAAGAGCGGCAAGGCGACCGTGATCGTCCCCGAGACCGGCCACGGCACGCTCGAGATCGCGCCGCAGCAGCTCGCCGCGCGCTATACGGGCTTCGCGATCTTCGCGCGGCCCGAGTACCAGTTCGATGCGCGCTCGGAAGCCATCGAGACGCGCGCTACGCGCAACTGGTTCTGGGGCACGCTCGGCCGCTTCCGCCGCATCTATGCGCAAGTAGCGCTGGCCGCCGTGTTCCTGAACCTGTTCGCGATAGCGCTGCCCTTGTTCGCGATGCACGTCTACGACCGGGTGGTGCCGACTAAGGGCCAGGAGACGCTCTGGGTGCTGGTGCTCGGCCTCGGCATCATCTTGGCGTTCGAGTTCCTGCTCCGTCTGCTGCGCGCCCATTTCGTCGACAGCGCCGGCCGCAGCGCGGACGCGATCACGGCGAGCGCCCTCTTGCAGCAGGTGCTCGGGATCCGGCTCGATGCTCGCCCGCAATCGGCCGGCGCCTTCGCCCAGCAGTTGCGCGAGTTCGACACTCTGCGCGATTTCTTCGCCTCGTCGACGCTGGTGACGCTCGTCGATTTGCCCTTCGCGCTGCTCTTCATCGCCGTGGTGGCGATCATCGGCGGGCCGCTGGCATGGGTGCCGCTCATCGCCCTGCCGCTGATCGTCGGCGTCGGCTGGTTCCTGCACATTCGGCTCGACGAGGTGGCGGCGAGGACGGCGCGCGAATCGGCGCAGAAGCACGCGCTGCTCGTCGAGACCATCGTCGGACTCGAGACGATCAAGGGCCTCGGCGCCGAAGGCCGCACCCAGCGCAACTGGGACCGCTTCGTGGGCATGGCCGCCGAGACCGCGCGGCGCTCCCGCGCTCTGTCTCAGTTCGGCCAGACCCTCGGCTTCCTTGCGGGCCAGGCCGTGAGCGTCGCCGTGGTCGTGGTCGGCGTCTACCAGATCTTCGCCGGCGAGTTGACCGTGGGCGCGCTCGTCGCCTGCACGATCCTGGCGGGCCGCGCGATGGCGCCGCTGACGCAGCTGGCCGCGCTGCTTGCGCGCTTCGAGCAGTCGATGGCGTCCCTGAGAACCATCGACAAGATCATGACGCTCCCGGTGGAACGGCCGGCAGGCGCGCAGTTCGCGCACCGCCCGATGCTGCGCGGCGCGGTCGAATTTCGCGACGTGCAGTTCAGCTATCCCGATCAGCCGCTGCCGGCCCTCGACGGCGTCAGCTTCGCGATCCGGCCCGGCGAGCGCGTCGCCATCATCGGCAAGATCGGCTCGGGCAAGAGCACGATCGAAAAGCTGATCCTCGGCTTCTATCAGCCGCAGAAGGGCGCCATCCGCATCGACGGCACCGACGTGAAGCAGATCGACCCGGCCGATCTGCGCCGCAACATCGGCTACGTGCCGCAGGACATCGTCCTTTTCTTCGGCTCGGTGCGCGAGAACATCGCGATGGGCGCGCCCCATGCCGACGACGCCTCGATCCTGCGCGCCGCGCGAACCGCCGGCGTCGACAGCTTCGTTTCGCGCCATCCGCGCGGCTTCGACATGCAAGCGGGCGAGCGCGGCGAGGCGCTTTCGGCGGGCCAACGCCAGTCGATCGCGATCGCGCGGGCGCTGGTGCGCGAACCCAACATCGTCATCCTCGACGAGCCCACGAGCGCCATGGACAAGGGCTCGGAGGATTGGCTGATCGCACGCCTACGCGAGAACCTCGAGGGCAGGACGCTCGTATTGGCGTCGCAGCGGCTTTCGCTGCTGACCTTGGTGGACCGCGTCATCGTGATGGACGGCGGCAAGGTCGTCGCCGACGGCCCGCGCGACGAGGTGCTCGAGACCTTGGCCGAAGGCCAGATCCGCGGCGCGACCTAGGCGAGGGCGCGCGCCATGCCCAAACTTGGGGTGATCGCCAAGCTGTTCGGGGCGTGATGCCGGCCGAGACGTTCAGCGATCGGGATCCTGTCGTCCTCTCTTCGGGCGCAGAAGCGGTGGCGGCCGACGACGCGCGCCGCTTCGGCGGCTATCTCGCGATGACGTTCGGCGCGTTCGTGGTCGTGCTGCTGGTGTGGGCGCGGTTCTCGTACATGGACGAGGTCGCGCGCGGCGACGCGCGCGTCGTCGCCGCGGGCGAGAACAGGGTCGTGCAGGCGCCGGGCGCCGGCGTCGTCAAGACCATCTTCGTCAGGGAGGGCGACGCGGTTCGCCCCGATCAGCCCTTGATGCGCATCGACGCGACGCCGTCAAAGGCGGCGCTCGACGAGAAGCGCGTGCGGCTCTATGCGCTCATGGCGCGTGTGGCGCGGCTCACCGCCGAGGCGGAGGGCCGCGGCGCGGTAGCGTTCCCGGACGAGTTGCTCCAGAACGCGCCGCGCGAGGTCGCGGCCGAGACCGCGGCGTTCGAAAGCGGCGCCCGGCGACGGAAGGACGAGCTGGCGGTACTCGAGCAACTGGTGGCGCAGGCCGAGCAGCAGCTGCGCGAGGCCAAGAGCCTGGTGGCGCGCCTCGATGCGCGCCTGCGCGTGCTGCGCGCCGAGGAAGCCGACACCTGCGAGGCCTATCGCGACGGCTCGGCGGAGCTTGCCGAATGTCAGGCCGCGCAGCGCGCCTCCCTCGAGACGGCAAGCCGGCTCGAGGGCGAGCGCCGCGGAATTCCGGACTTCGAAGCCACCATGCGCGAGGCGCAGCAAAATGTGCAAGACAAGCGCGCGCAGTTCAGCGCCGAGGCGCGCAAGGAGATCGGTGAATCCGAGGCGCAGATCGCGGCGCTGCGCCCGCAGATCCGCGAGGAGGGTCCGAAGGTCGAGATCAAAGAGCTGCGCGCGCCGGTTCGCGGGATCGTCAAGAGGGTCGGCGTCGCCACGATCGGCGGCGTGGTCAAGCCCGGCGATGCATTGATCGAGATCATGCCGGCCGAGAACCCGCTGCTCGTCGAGGCGCGCATCAAGCCGGAGGACATCGCGCTCGTGCGCCTCGACCAGCCCGCGATCATCAAGATCGGCGCTTATGACTACACGATCTTCGGCGGCATCGACGGCAAGGTCCTCGAAATCGGCTCGGACGCCATCGTGGGCGAGGAGAAGAGCGCCGGCGGCGCGCGCGGGACCTACTACCGCGTGCGCGTGCGCACCGAGAAAGCGGCTCTCGAGCGCGACCGGAAGATTCTTCCGATCATCCCAGGCATGACCGGCGAGGTCGCCATCCGCACCGGCCGGCACACGTTGCTCGACCGCATGCTCGCCCCGTTCGATCGCCTGCTGAGCGCTTCGCGCGGCGAGCGTTGAGTCCGAAGCGCGGCGAAACGGGACGGCGCGGGCGAGGCTCAGTTGACCGGGCGGTTGCGCGGCGTGTAGCGGCCGTTCTTGAACTCGGCGAACATGTCGTCGACCTGCGGATGGCCGACGGGCTTGCCCGATTCGTCGGGCAGCAGGTTCTGCTCGGAAACGTAGGCGATGTAGGTCGATTCGGCGTTCTCTGCGAGCAGGTGGTAGAAGGGCTGATCCTTGCTCGGCCGCATCTCGGGCGGGATCGACGCGTACCACTCTTCCGTGTTGGCGAAAACCGGGTCGACATCGAAAATGACGCCGCGAAACGGATAGACGCGGTGCCTGACCACTTCTCCGATGCGGAACTTGGCCGTCCTCGTGTCGAGTTGCGGTTCGCGCAGATCGGCGCTCATGAGTCTCTCCTCGCGCCATTCATAGGTGAAACGCGGCGCTGCGCCAAGGCCCGCGCTTGTGGAGAAGTGGCGCGGATCGGTTAACGGTTGCATCGCCGCACGCGCCACAACGGAGTGCGCCGTTAACGAATGAGGCAGGCCGGCCCGATGAGCGCGCGGTCCGGCGGCAAGCTTCGGCGTGGGGCGGCCGCTGCACGCCGCGCTGCGGAACACGGAGCGTGCAGCGCCACCGGCTCGTGCTTTCGCAGGTGCTCGGGCGTCGCGCCGGAGCGCGTCCGCGTCGTCGCCGGCCGCGGCGGCGGCGGCTTCGGCGGGCGCAGCTTCCTCCCGAGAACGTCCTCGTGACCGTGGCCGCGAAGGGGCTCGGCCGGCCGGTCAAATGGCGCGCAAACCGCGCCGAGAGCTTCCTCACCGACACGCAGGGCGGCGACCGCATCGTCGATGGCATCCTGGCGCTCGACCGGGGGGCCGCTTCCTCGCGGCGCGCATCGCGGCGCTGAACAATATCGGCGCCGACATCGCGACGCTCGGCCATTTGGGCGGCGACGATCAACAGCATGCGCATCGCGACCAGCATCCACGTCGCGCTCGAGAAGGCGATCCCATTGCGCCGCATCGCCATGCGCGAAGACATCGTCGGCGCGATCGTGTTCCTCGCCAACGATGACGCCGATTGCATCACCGTCTCGGGCGGGCTGACGATGCTTAGACGAGCGCCCGCGCGCGGTCGGAGTTGGCTTTTCCGGGAGGTGACCTCGGCTTTTGTCGGCCTCGGGTTGGCTTTCCAGGGCTTCTGCGAGTGGCGTCGCGGGCCGCCGGTGGCTGTTGCGATGTGACCTTCCGTGCTGAGTCAACTGCTAAGTTCGCAAACAAAACAAAGACATAGGCGAGCCTGGTGACGGCCTCTTGACAAAGTGAGGGATTACTTACATGATCCACGAGCCGACTTGATGAGGCCTGCCATGCCTACCACCATCGATCGACTGCGCGACGTCTCGAGTTTCTGCCGCCAGGGTGCGCTGCTGCCGCCCGATCTCGCGGGCTGGCTGGCCGCTGGCATCGAGCGCTTTCTTGGCCGCGAATCGCGCGACCTTGACGGCGCGCTCGGCCTGATCCAGGCCCAGGGCGGCATTCCTTGGTGGCGCGAGGACGCGATCCGCCGCCGCGATGCGGCGCTGCGGTGCCTGCGCGAGCTCCACTGCCCCGCGGCCGGCGTGACCGCCCGCGCGCGGCGCATCGCCGAGTTGCTGCGCCGCTATGCCGGCTCGACCTGGCGTATCGACCGCATGCACGCCGCCATGCCGCTGTACTATGCCGGCACCGCGCAGGAGCAGCTCTGGCGCGCCTTCAAATCCGGCGCCGCCATGCCGTTGGGCGAGCGGCAGCTGCGCACGATCTTGGGGGATTGAGCCACATTCCCCTCAGGCGGCGGCGCCGCCCGGCCCTCACTTCCCAAACAATGCCGGTTCCATTGCTTGGGCCCCTTCTCTCCCAAGAGAGGGAAGAAAAATCGCGCTCCGCTTCTTCTCTCCCGCGAAATGGAGGAGAGAGGGGGAATCGCGCATGCGATTTGGGAAGTGAGGGCGGCGGCATCGCATGGACTCGGCCGCGCGCGTCGCCATATAAGGCGGCCATGCAGCGCAGGGATTTCGTCAAGATGCACGGGGCCGGGAATGACTTCGTCGTTCTCGACTTGCGCCGCGGCGGCGCGGCCCTCACGGCCAAGGAGGCCGTGGCCATCGCCGACCGCCACCGCGGCATCGGCTGCGACCAGATCGTCCTGATCGGCCCCTCGCCCACCGGCGTCGCCGATCTCGGGCTCACCTTCCTCAACAGCGACGGCTCGGAATCGGGCGCCTGCGGCAACGGCACGCGCTGCGTCGCCGATATGCTGATGAAAGAGCGCGGCGCCGATCACCTGGCGCTCGAGACCGCCGCCGGCATCCTCGATTGCGCGCGCGGGCGCGATGGCCGCGTGACCGTCGACATGGGGCTGGCGCGCAGCGAATGGCGCGACATTCCGCTTTCGGAGGCGCGCGACACGCTCCATCTCGGCATCGGCGAGGGTCCGGTGAAGGACCCGGTCGGCGTCGGCATGGGCAACCCGCACGCCGTGTTCTTCGTGCCGGATGTGGCGAAGGTGCCGATCGAGACGATCGGCCCCAAGCTCGAGCGCCATCCGCTGTTTCCGGCGCGCGCGAACATCGGCTTCGCGGAGGTGCGGGCGCCCGATCTGATTCGCCTTCGCGTCTGGGAGCGCGGCGCGGGGCTCACGCTCGCCTGCGGCTCGGGCGCCTGCGCGGCGCTGGTCGCCGCCGCGCGGCGCGGGCTCGCGAAGCGCAGGGCCACACTCGAACTCGACGGCGGCACGCTCGAGGTCGAGTGGCTCGAAAGCGGCCACGTGCTGATGACCGGGCCGACCGCGACCGCGTTCCGCGGCACGATCGACCCCGCGCTCCTCAACGGAGCGGCGCGATGAGCGGCGTCGAAATCATCACCTTCGGCTGCCGGCTCAACGCCTACGAGTCGGAGCTGATCGCCGCCACGGCGAGGGCGGCCGGGCTCGCCGACGCCGTCATCGTCAACACCTGCGCCGTCACGGCCGAGGCCGAGCGCCAGGCGCGCCAGGCGATCCGGAAAGCGCACCGCGCGCGCCCCGACGCGAAGCTCATCGTCACCGGCTGCGCGGCGCAGATCGCGCCCGAAAAATGGGCCGCGATGGCGGAGGTGGATGGCGTGCTGGGGAATGCGGAGAAGCTGGAGGTGAAGAGCTACTCCCCCTCGCCCTGGGGCGAGGGGGCGGGGGGAGAGGGGGAAGACCTTCGAACTCCGGAATCGCGTGTCCGGAAGTCTCCGTCCTTCGGAAGTGAAAGATATCCCCCCTCACCCCCTGCCCCCTCGCCCCAGGGCGAGGGGGATCAATTCGGCCACGAGAAAATCCGCGTCAACGACATCTTCTCCGCGCGCGAGACGGCCTCGCACTTGATCCGCGGCTTCGAGGGGCGCGCGCGCGCGTTCGTGCAGGTGCAGAACGGCTGCGATCACCGCTGCACGTTCTGCATCATCCCCTATGGCCGGGGCAATTCGCGCTCGGTGCCGCTGGGCCCCATCGTGGAGCAGGTCCGCGCGCTGGTCGAAGGCGGCTACAAGGAGATCGTGCTGACCGGCGTCGACATCACTTCCTACGGCGCCGATCTTCCGGGCACGCCGAGCCTCGGCGCAATGGTGGCGCGCCTATTGAAAGCGGTGCCGGCGCTGCCGCGCCTCCGCCTCACCTCGCTCGATCCGGTCGAGATCGACGAAACGCTCTGGCGCCTCATTGCCGAGGAGCCGCGGCTCATGCCGCATCTCCACCTTTCGCTCCAGGCCGGCGACGATCTCGTGCTGAAGCGCATGAAGCGCCGCCACCTCCGCGCCGACGCCATCGCCGTCGCCGCACGCGCGCGGCGCCTGCGCCCCGGCATCGCTTTCGGCGCCGACCTCATCGCCGGCTTCCCGACCGAGACCGAGGCGATGTTCGCCAACACGCTGGCGCTCGTCGACGAATGCGGCGTTGCCTATCTCCATGTCTTCCCCTATTCCGCGCGCGCCGGAACGCCGGCCGCGAGGATGCCGCAGGTACCCGTGCCGGTCCGCCGCGAGCGCGCCGCGCGCCTGCGCGCCGCCGGCGGGGCGGCGCTTGCGCGCTTTCTCGCGGACCAGGTCGGCCGCGAGGTCGCTGCGCTGGTTGAGCGGCCCGGCCGCGGGCGCACCGAACACTACGCGCCGATCGCGCTGCCCGCCGATCTCGCGCCGGGCAGCGTCGCGCGCACGCATGTCGCCCGCGCCACCGGCAGCATGCTGGTCGCTGACGCGGCGGACCTCGGACAGGCTGCATGAATTGGTTCTCCCGGCTCAAGGCCGGGCTCGCCAAATCCTCGGCCAAGCTCGGCGACGGCGTCGCCGGCATTTTCGAAGGCGGGAGGAAGCTCGACGGCGATGCGGTTGCCGAACTCGGCGACCTTCTGGTTCAGGCCGACCTTGGCCCGCACACGGCGACGACGCTCGTCGACGGCCTGACCCGGCGCCGCTTCGACAAGGAGGTGAGCGAGCGCGAGGTGCGCGAAGCCTTGGCCGAGGAGATTGCCGCGATCCTGAAGCCGGTGGCGAAACCCTTGGAACTCGGGCCCGGCCGCAAGCCGCATGTCATTCTCGTGGTCGGCGTGAACGGCAGCGGCAAGACCACGACCATCGGCAAGCTCGCCAGGCATTTTCGCGCGGAGGGCAAGCGCGTGAGCCTGGCCGCGGGCGACACGTTCCGCGCCGCGGCGATCGACCAATTGAAGATCTGGGCCGAGCGCACCGGGTGCGCGATCACCGCCAAGGAGCCGGGCGCCGACTCGGCGGGCCTCGCCTACGAGGCGCTCGATCAGGCCCAGCGCCGGCTCGATGACGTGCTGCTGATCGATACCGCCGGCCGGCTGCAGAACAAGGCCGAGCTCATGGCCGAGCTCGGCAAGATTCTGCGCGTGCTCAAGAAGCTCGACACGCATGCGCCGCACACGGTGCTGCTCGTGCTCGACGCCAATATCGGCCAGAACACGCTCGCCCAGGTGGAAGCCTTCCGCACCGTCGCCGGCGTCAATGGCCTCGTCGTCACCAAGCTCGACGGCACCGCCAAGGGCGGCGTCGTGGTGGCGCTCGCCGAGCGCTTCGGCCTGCCCGTCCACGCGATCGGCGTCGGCGAATCGGCCGACGATCTCCGGCCGTTCGATCCAACGGACTTCGCCCGCAGCCTCGTCGGCCTGGAGTGAAGGAACGATCGCAGGAGCCGGGGGATCGGGAAGAAGAAAGAAAAGAAAGATTCACCACCAAGACACCAAGGGGAAAAAAGTTGCGCACCAAGTGGCGCGTAAGGGCATGAAGCTTCTTGCTTTGCGCCGCCCTTCGCGGCGCGATCACTTTCTTGGGGTCGTGGTGCCTTGGTGGTGAGCCTTTCTTGCTTCTCCCCGGCTCCCCGACTCCTGTTCGCGTCCCTTTGACCCGCACCCCGCCTCGGCTAGGATGCGGGCAAATCCGCAATATCCATAGGAAATTCCCATGTCCGCGCCCGCAGCGCTCATGCACGGCAAGAAGGGCCTCATCATGGGGGTGGCCAACGACCGCTCGATCGCCTGGGGCATCGCGCGCATGGCCGCCCGGCACGGCGCCGAGCTTGCCTTCACGTTCCAGGGCGAGGCGCTCGAGCGCCGCGTGCGCCCGCTCGCCGCTTCGGTGAACTCGCCGCTCGTGGTGCCCTGCGACGTCACCGACGATAAGAGCCTCGACGCCACCTTCGAGGCGGTCCGGAAGACCTGGGGCCGGCTCGACTTCGCGGTCCACGCCATCGCGTTCTCCGACAAGGAGCAGCTCAAGGGAAAATACCTGGCGACGACGCGGGACAATTTCGCTCGCACCATGGATATCTCGTGCTTCTCCTTCACCGATGTCTGCCGGCGCGCCTCGGCGCTGATGGACAAGGGCGGGAGCCTGATCACGCTCACCTACTACGGCGCCGAGCGCGTGATGCCGCACTACAACGTGATGGGCGTGGCCAAGGCCGCGCTCGAGGCGAGCGTCCGCTATCTCGCGATGGATCTGGGCGACCGCGCGATCCGCGTCAACGCGATCTCGGCCGGGCCCATCAAGACACTGGCCGCCTCGGGCATCGGCGACTTCCGCTACATCCTCAAATGGAACGAGTACAACACGCCGCTCCGGCGCAATGTCTCGCTCGACGATGTGGGCGGCGCCGCGCTTTATCTCTTGAGCGATCTTTCGGGGGGCGTCACCGGCGAGGTGCATCACGTCGACGCCGGCTACCACATCGTCGGCATGAAGGCCGTGGACGCGCCCGACCTCGCGCAGATGCAGGCCGCCAAGAGCGAGGCGGCGTAAGGCAGAGGACAGATGTCAGAGGACAGAGGACAGAAAGATTGTTATTTGTGACGCCGCTCACTTCGCAGTTTTCTGTTCTCTGATCTCTGTCCTCTGATGTCTGGAAACTGGTTCGGCCATTCGTTCCGCTATTCGACCTGGGGCGAGAGCCACGGGCCGGCGATCGGCGCCATCGTCGACGGCGTGCCGCCCGGCTTGGCGCTCGCCGAGGCCGACATCCAGGTGTGGCTCGACAAGCGCCGGCCCGGCTCGAGCAAGTTCGTCACACAGCGCCAGGAGCCGGATGCGGTGCGCATCCTGTCGGGCGTGTTCGAGGGCAAGACGACGGGCACGCCGGTGGCGCTCGTGATCGACAACGTCGACCAGCGCTCGAAGGACTACAGCGAGATCAAGGATCTCTTCCGCCCGGGGCACGCCGACTACACCTATTTCAAGAAATACGGCTTGCGCGACTATCGCGGCGGCGGGCGCGCCTCGGCGCGCGAAACCGCGATGCGCGTGGCAGCCGGCGCCATCGCGCGGAAGATCTTGCTGCAGGCCTTCCCGAACTTCCGCGTGCGCGGCGCCATGACCAAGATCGGCCCGTTGCGCATCAATCCCGAGAAGTGGGATTGGGCCCAGGTGGACATGAACCCGTTCTGGTGCCCCGACGCCGCCGTCGTCGGCCTGTGGAGCAAGTTCCTCGACATGGTCCGCAAGGAAGGCTCCTCGGCCGGCGCCGTGGTCGAGATCCACGCCAGCGGCGTGCCGGCGGGCCTCGGCGCCCCGGTCTACGCCAAGCTCGACGCTGATCTCGCCGCGGCGATCATGGGGATCAACGCCGTGAAAGCTGTCGAGATCGGCGACGGATTCGGCATCACCGCGATCCCCGGCGAGGACGCGCACGACGAGATGCGCATGAAGGCCGTGCCGGGCAAGAACGCGCGCGAGGTCGAGTTCCTCTCCAACCACGCCGGCGGCATTCTGGGCGGCATCTCGACCGGGCAGGACGTCGTGGTGCGCTACGCGGTGAAACCCACCTCCTCTGTGCTGATCCCGCGCCGCACGGTCAACGTCCACGGCGAGGACGCCACGGTCGTCACCAAAGGCCGCCACGATCCCTGCGTCGGCATCCGCTCGGTCCCGGTCGGCGAAGCGATGGTCGCCTGCGTGCTCGCCGACCACTGGCTCCGCCACCGCGCGCAGGTTGGTTGACAAACTTTGCCATAGACCGCATATGAGGAGCCGTCCATCGCTAACGGCGAACGGAAGGCCCCGCTCATGTCGACGATGAACGTCTCGCTTCCGGCCGCGATGAAGAAATACGTGCGCGAGCGCGTGAAGGCCGAGAACTACAGCAACGCCAGCGACTATATCCGCACGCTTATCCGCGAAGATCAGCGGCGGCGCGGCATCGACCGGCTCGAGAGCCTTCTTCTCGAAGGCCTCAATTCGGGCGGCGAGAAGCCTCTCGACCGCGCTGAGTGGGCGAGCATTCGCGCCGAAGCGCGCGCACGCGCCGAACGGCTTCGCAAGAGCAAGCCACGGTGAGAATCGTTCGGCGCGACCGTGCGCGCGCCGACATTCTCGATATTTTCGAGCATATCTTTGGCAACGACGAGGACGCCGCGGACCGCTGGCTCGACGCCGTCAATGAAACCATCGATCGCGTGATTGCCAAGAATCCGCGCATCGGCGTGAAGCGCGACTATGGGCGCCCCGCTCTTGTCGGCTTTCGGATGTTGGCAGTGGGAAATTTCCCCAACTACCTCGTCTTCTATCGAATCGACGGCACGGTAATTCGAATCGTTCGCGTCCTTCACGGCGCGCGCGACATTCCGAACGTCCTCGATCCGCCGGATACCTGAGGGTGTCCCCGGCCTAAACTACCGCGCCGCCTTGGACGAAGTATTTGTAGACGCCCCAGGGCCAGATGAGAGCGCCGACGACGGCGTCGATCAGCGGGATCTTCGGCACGAAGACCAGGAAGAGCACGAAGAACACGACGATGCCGGTCGTGTAGAGCGAGAACAGGAAGCGCAGCATTGCGTGACTCGCTTGTGGGGCACCCCGGGGATACGCTCGGCTATTGCCGAGGTTCCGGCGGGCGGATCGGGGACCGCCCCTACTCGCCACCCTTCTTCACGTAGCCGTCGCGCGTCTGCGGGAGCTTGCGGTCGAGTATGCGCGAGGCAACGAGCGTCCTCAGGATCTGCGCGGTGCCGCCGGCGATCGCGAACATGCGCGCGTCGCGGACGTAGCGCTCCAACGGGTTGTTGCGCGAATAGCCGGCGGCACCCCAGACCTGGAGCGCGTCGTTGGTGACCCGGATCGCCATTTCGGACGCGAACACCTTCGCCTGCGCGGCCATCGCGACATCGGGGAATCCGTTCGGCGTCTCGCCGGCGCTGGCGGCGGCGCGCTGGACGAGCAGGCGCGCGGCGGCGAGCTGGATGCTCATGTCGGCCAGCATCCAATGGAGGCCCTGGAATTCTGCGATCGGGCGTCCGAACTGCTCGCGTTTCTGGCTGTAGGCGAGCGCATGGTCGTAGGCGCCCTGCGCGAGTCCGAGCGCCACCGCGGCGGCGCCGACGCGCTGCGAATTGTAGGCGTCCATCAAGTCGGCGAAGCCCTTCTTCAACCCGCGCGGCGGGATCACCATGCGGTCGGGCGTCACCTCCATGTCCTCGAACAGGATCTGCGTTTCCGGGATGCCGCGGAGGCCCATCGCCGGCTCGCGCTTGCCGACGACGAGGCCCTTCGTCTCGTCGCGGATGGCGATGAAACCGCCGATGCCTTGCTCCTCGCCGTTCTCGAACACGCGCGCGAAGATCAAGTGCAGCCGCGAGACGCCGCCGCCGGTGATCCAGTGCTTCATGCCGTTGACGACGTAGACGTTGCCGCGCTTCTCGGCGCGCGTCGTCATCTCGGAGGCGGCGCTGCCGGCGCCAGGCTCGGTGATGCAGATCGCGGGCTTGTCGCCGGCGAGCACCAGCGACGCCGCGAGCTTCTTCTGGTCATCGGAGCCATAGGCCATGATCGCGCCGATGGCGCCCATGTTCGCTTCGACGACGATGCGGCCCGAGGGACCGCACACCTGCGCCATCTCGTCGATGACGAGCACCGCATCGAGATAGCTCCGCCCCTGACCGCCGTAGCGCTGCGGGATCGTCATCCCGAAGAACCCGCTTTCGACCAGCTCCCTCACATTGCCCCACGGATACTGCTCGGTGCGGTCGATCTCGGCCGCGCGTGCGGCGAAGTGCCCGCGCGCCAAATCGCGCGCTTTGGCCTGCAGCGCTTTTTGTTCGGATGTGAGTTGGAAGTCCAAAGCCGTTCCCCCGCAGTTCCCAACCTGAGCCGTCTCGCGTGTGGCAAAGCAGCAAGATTAGACACAGAGGACACGGAGGAGACAGAGAAAGATTTGAGGCGCGCCCATAGGGCGCAATCTTTCTTCTCCGTGTCCTCTGTGTCCTCCGTGGTTTAACTCTTGGCGTTGCTTCATGACGGGCGATGACGGCTCGGGCAAGACAAACAGACCGTCCTCGGCTATCAGATCGCAGCGGAGAACAAGCATGCCCAGGGATTGCCGCGGACTCGAGACGACGGCCGCCAGCGATGCGGCGGTATCGGCCTACGACCGCACGGTCGGCGCCTATCTTTGCTTTGCCCGCGACACCGGCGAGCATTTGAAGGTCGTCTTCAAATCCGATGCCGACATGCCGATGGCGCATTGCTTGAAGGGCTATTTCTTCCAGCTCTTTTCCAACCCCGCGCTGCACGGAAAGGCCGATCAGGCCCTCGATGCCGCCACGAAGGCCGCGGAGGCGCGCGGGGCCAATGCGCGCGAGCGAATGCACATCGCGGCGCTGGCGGCGTGGCGCAAAGGTGATCTCCGCCATGTCACCGATCTTTGGGAGGAAATCCTGATCGAGCATCCGCTCGATATTCTCGCGTTGAAGCTCGCGCACTTTACCCATTTCTATTTCGGCGACGCGGCGGAGCTGCGCGATTCGGTGGCGCGCGTGCTGCCGCTCTGGAGCGAGACCACGCCGGATTACGGCTACGTCCTTGCTATGCGCGCCTTCGGCCTCGAGGAATCCGGCGACTACGCTGCTGCCGAAAGGGCCGGCCGTCGCGCCGTCGAAATCAATCCCGAGGACGCGTGGGGCGTGCACGCGGTTGCACACGTGCTGGAGATGCAGGGCCGCGTGAAGGAAGGCATTGCGTGGATCGAGGGGCTTACGCCGCACTGGGAGAAATCGAACAATTTCCGCTTCCATGTCGGCTGGCACCAGGCGCTCTTCCATTTCGAGCGCGAGCAATACGATCGCGTGCTGGCGCTCTATGACAGCCAGTTCCGAGCCGAGTGCACCGACGACATCCTCGATCTCTCGAACGCGATCTCGATGCTGTGGCGGCTCGAGGATGAGGGCGTCGGCGTGGCGCGGCGCTGGGACGAGCTTGGCGACATCGCCGAGCGGCGGAGCCGGGATCACGTCCTCGCCTTCGCCGATGCGCACTTCCTGATGGCGCTCGCCGCCGCCGGCCGGCTCGACAAGGCCGCGGCCATGGCGCAATCCATGTCGAAAGTGGACCCGGCGGCGCGCGTGAGCGAAGCGCCGATCCTGGCCGGCATCGGCACGGCGCTCGGCGCTGCGATCATCGCGTTCCGCCGCGGCGACTACGCGGCCGCGGTCGAGCGGCTCTATCCCCGGCGCGGCGAAATCAGGCAGATTGGCGGCAGCCACGCGCAGCGCGACGTGTTCGCGCGCCTCTTGATCCTGGCGACGCTCAAGGCCGGCAAACCCAAGCTTGCCCGCGCGCTGCTGGCCGAGCGCGCCGCGCGCAACCCCGACAGCGCCTGGACCTGGAAGCGCAGCGCCGAAGCGCTCGCCGCGCTCGGCGACGCCGCCGGCGCGAACGATGCGCGCGCGCGCGCGCGGCGATTGCTTGCGTGACCGATTCCCCCGTTTAACCGGAGAGAGCCATGCCGCAGCCCGACCATCTCATCGCCCTCGACATCAAGGTGCCCGGGGCGCCGGCCGATCCCGACATCAAGAAGTACTTCGACAAATGCGTGGAGAAGATCGGCTTCGTGCCGAACGTGATCAAAGGCTATGCCGCGCGGCCGCAGCGCTGGCGCGCTTTCGTCACCCTCTATCACGCGCTCATGGACAAGGACGGCTCGAAGCTCTCGCCGCTCGAGCGCGAAATGATCGCCGTCGTCGTCTCATCGGTGAACCGCTGTTATTACTGCCTCGTCGCGCACGGCCAGGCGGTGCGGAGGCTTTCGGGCGACCCGGAGCTCGGCGAGATGCTGGTGATGAACTACCGCGTTGCGCCGCTCGCGAAGCGTCAGCGCGCCATGCTCGATTTCGCCTGGAAGCTCACCGAGACGCCGTGGCTCGTCGAGGAGCCGGATCGCGACGCGCTGCGTGGCGCCGGGTTCGGCGAGGAGGAAATCTGGGACATCGGCGAGACGGCCGCGTTCTACAATTTCTCGAACCGCATGGCCGCCACGACCGACATGATGCCGAACCGCGAATATCACAAGCTCGATCGCTGAAAGCGCGGGGAGCCGCCAATGCCGGCACGCGTAATGATGCTGAACGGCCCGAACCTCAACCTGCTCGGCACACGCGAGCCGCATATCTACGGCACCGTGACGCTCGCCGCGATCGAGGCGAGCTGCCGGCAATTCGCCGACGCCATCGGCGCATCGCTCGCGTTCCACCAGTCGAACCACGAGGGCGCGCTCATCGACTGGGTTCAGGCCGCCCGGCGCGACGCCGACGCGCTCATCATCAACCCGGCCGGATTTTCCTTCACCTCGGTGGCGCTCGTCGATGCGCTGATGACGTTTTCCAGCCCCATCGTCGAACTGCATATCTCGAACATCCATGCGCGCGATCCCTTGCATCGGAACTCGATCATCTCGCCCGTGGCGAAAGCCGTGATCTGCGGCCTCGGCGCATACGGCTACATCGTGGCGCTGCAATGCGCGGCCCGCCTGCTCGACGCGCTGCCGGCCAGTCTGCCCGAGCCGCTGCGCGTCGGGCCGAAATAGAGCGGCGCGGATTCTCAGCGGCGCCGGCCCTCACTTCCCAGCGCTCGCCAGTGGCGACCGCTGGGCCCCTTCTCTCCCAGAGAGGGAGAGAAAAGAAAGTGTGCCGAGCGCTTTTCTGCTCTCTCCCGCTTGCGGGAGAGAAGGGGCCCAAGCAACGCGCCTTCGCGTTGCTTGGGAAGTGAGGGAACGGCCGACGATCGCTCAGTCTTTCGCCAGGACGACGCAGCGGTCGCGGCCGGCGAGATCGCGCTTCACGTCGACGATCCCAAGGCCCGCGCCGCGCGCGATCTCCGAAACGGCGGCGGCCTGTGTCGCGCCGATCTCGAAGAGCGCGTATCCGCCGGACGCCAGCAGGCGCGGCACCTCGGGGAGAATCGCGCGATAGGCGTCGAGCCCGTCTGCGCCGGCGAAAAGCGCGAGGCGCGGATCGTGGCGGGCGACTTCGGGCGCGAGCGAGACGCGCTCCGCATCGGCGATATAGGGCGGATTGCAGAGCAGAAGCTCGAAGCATTCGGAGACGTCGGCGCCCCAATCGCTGCGCCGGAATTCCACGCGCCCGGCAAGTCCGAGACGCTCGGCATTGCCGGCCGCCACCGCGAGCGCGCCCTCGCTGAGATCGACGCCGAGGCCGATCGCTTCGCGACGCTCGTGCAGCACCGACAGCAGCAGGCAGCCGCTGCCGGTGCCGAGATCGAGGACGCGCAGCGGCGCGCCGGCCTCGGGAAAAAGCGCCAGCGCCGCCTCCACCAGCGTCTCGCTGTCGGGCCGCGGATCGAGCACGGCGGGCGTGATGCGGAACTCGAGGCTCCAGAATTCGCGCCGGCCGAGGATGCGCGACACCGGCTCGCGCGTTTTCGCGCGGCGGCGGAGGAAATTCTCGATCCGAAGTCCGTCGCCCTTGGCCACGTCCCGGTCCTCGGCCGCACGCAGCGCGCTCGCATCCATGCCGAGCGCCGCGGCGACGAGGATTTGCGCATCGAGGCGCGGCGACTCGATCCCCGCCGCCGTCAGCCGCCGCTCGGCCTCGCCGAGCCAGACCTGCAGCGAGGCCGGTTCGGACTGCAACGGCAATGGCGGCGACGGTGTTGAGGGCGGCGCGCGACCCGCATCCGGCGTCGGCGGAACGCATACGGCCTCGTCGACGGCCTTGCGGGCGCGCGGCGCGGGCGGAGGCTTGGACCTGCGCTTGACCGCGGGCGCCGCCTTCCGCGGCTTCGCCGTCGCCGCCTTGCGTTTCCGAGATACGTAGCCGCGCCCGCGGACCTTTGGCTTCTTGGACGCCATCGCTTACTGCAGCGTGGCCAGGCGCTCGGCCTCGTCGTGGGTGATGAGCGCCGAGACGATCTCGTCGAGCGCCTCGCCCTCCATCACCTTGTCGATCCTGTGCAGCGTCAGGCCGATGCGGTGGTCGGTGACGCGGCCTTGCGGGAAGTTGTAGGTGCGGATGCGCTCGGAGCGGTCGCCGGTGCCGACCTGGCTCTTGCGCGCGGCGGCGCGCTCGGCGTCCTTCTTCGCCCGCTCGGCGTCGTAGAGGCGCGCGCGCAGCACCTTCATCGCCTTCGCCCTGTTCTTGTGCTGCGATTTCTCGTCCTGGATCGCGACCACGATGCCGGACGGCATGTGCGTGATGCGGACCGCGCTGTCGGTGGTGTTGACCGACTGGCCGCCGGGCCCGCTCGAGCGGTAGACGTCGATGCGGAGATCCGCCTCGCTGACCTGGATGTCGACGTCCTCGGCCTCGGGCAGCACCGCGACGGTCGCCGCCGACGTGTGGATGCGCCCGCCCGCTTCGGTCTCGGGCACGCGCTGGACGCGGTGGACGCCCGACTCGAACTTGAGGCGCGCGAAAACACTGCGGCCGGCAATCGTCGCCGAGGCTTCCTTGATGCCGCCGAGCCCCGTGTCGCTGACGCTCAGCACCTCGAACTTCCAGCCCTGCAGCGCCGCGTAGCGCTGATACATGCGGAAGAGCTCGGCCGCGAACAGCGCCGCCTCGTCGCCGCCGGTGCCGGCGCGCACTTCGAGGATCGCGTTCTTGGCGTCGGCCTCGTCCTTCGGCAGCAGCATGATCTGCACGCGCCGCTCGAGTTCGGGCAGCTTCGCCTTGAGCTCGCGGTGCTCGGCCTCGGCCATCTCGCGCATTTCCTTGTCTGCGCCCTTGTCGGCCGCAATGGCTTCGAGGTCCGCGATCTCCTTCTGCGCTCTCTTGAGCGCCTCGATCGCGTGCACGACGGGGCCCATGTCGGAATATTCCTTCGACAATTGCCCGAACTGGCGCGAATCGCGGCCGGGACCTTCGGCGAGCGCGCGGCCGAGATCCTGATAGCGCGTCAGTACGCGATCGAGCGTGGCGGAGAGATTCATTTGAGCTCGAGGTTCCGTTCGAGCGCGAACAAGTCCGCTATGAGCTTCTCCGCCGCCTCGCGCGCGGCGGGGTCGTCGGCGGCCAGCTCGCGCAGCCTCACCGCGGGACCGTGCAGCAGGCGGTTCACGAGCAGCCGCGTCGCTTCGGCGGCGCCGTCGCCCGAGACGGTTGCGAGCACCTTGGCCCGTTCGGACTCGAAGCTCCGGCGCAGCGCGGCGATGCCGGCGCCGGCCTTCCTCTCGTCGCGGCCGCGCAGGAACGCGGCGGCGGCTTCATCCACGATTCGGTGTGCGGCCTCGGCGGATTGGAGCCGACTCTGCCGGCCCTCCAGCGCCGCGGCCTCGAGATCGCCGAGATCGTAGCGGAATACGCCCTCGATCTCGTCGATGGCGGGATCGAGGTCGCCGGGCATGGCGGCGTCGATGAGGAACATCGGCTTGCGGCGGCGGCGGTGCGCGGCGCGCGCCAGCTCGGCGGTGACGACGAGGCGGCGGCTGCCACAGGCCGAGACGACAATGTCGGCGCGGGCCAGCGCCTCTTCGAGCCTGTCGAACTCCTCGATGTGGCAATCGAGCGCGCGCGCCAATTGTTCGGCACGCGCAGGCAGCGGCGCCGCAACCGCGACCCGCTTCAATCCGGCGCCGGTGAAATGGCGGATCAAGAGCTCGCCCATCTCGCCGTCGCCGACAAGCAGCGCCGCGGTGCGCGCGATGTCGCCGTGGATGTCGCGCGCGACGCGCAGCGCCGCGGCGGCCATGGTGACCGGACGCTCGGCCAAACCGGTTTCGCTGCGCACGCGCTTGGCCGCGGCATAGGCGGCGGCGAACAGCGCGTCGAGCCCGGGGCCGGAGGTGCCCGCGGCCGCGGCGGCGGCGTGCGCCTCTTTCACCTGCCCCGGCACCTGCGGCTCGCCCAGCACCTGGCTTTCGAGCGACGCCGCGATGGCGAAGAGCCGGCGCACCGCCTCGCCGCCGGAGCGCACCATAAGCTCGGATTCGATCTCGGCCGCTGGCACCCGGCCATTGCGGGCGAGTGCTGCGGCAACGGCCGCGCGCGCCGTCTCGGCGGACTCGTGGCGGATGATCGCCTCGACGCGGTCGCAGGTCGAAAGCAGAACCACCTCGCCGAGCCCCGCCTCGCGCAACCAGCCGAGGACGGCGGGCAGATTGGCGGTTTCGACGAACACGAGATCGCGGAGGCGCGCGCTCGAGGCGCGGTGATCGAGCCCGATTGCATGAAAATCGGGCGCCGGCTCGGGCGTCGCGATCAAATGGGGCGCGGGCGTCGTCATCGCCTCAGGCCCCGAGCGCCGCGGCGAGCCGGTCGAGCGCCACTTCTTTCTGCTCGCCTTTGTCGAGATCCTTCACCGCGGCGACACCCTTCGCCAGCTCGTTGTCACCGAGGATAACCGCGGCGCGCGCATTCACCTTGTTGGCGCGCTGCAGCCGGCGCTTCATGTTGCCCTTGTAGTCGAGCTCGACCGCAATGCCCTTGCGGCGAAGATCGCGCGCCAAGGCCAGCGCCTTTCGCTCGGCGGCATCGCCGAGCGGCACCAACGCCACCGGCCGCGGCGCCGGCGCGGGCTCGCGTGCGAGCATCGCGAGGCGCTCGATGCCGGCCGCCCAGCCGATGCCGGGGGTCGGCGGTCCGCCGAGCTCTTCGATCAGACCGTCGTAGCGGCCGCCGGCGAGCACGGTGCCCTGGGCGCCCAAGCGCGTCGTCACGAACTCGAACGCCGTGTGCGTGTAGTAGTCGAGCCCCCGCACGAGCCGCGGGTTCACGCGATAGCCGACGCCGATGTCGTCGAGACCGCGCAGCACGGCGGCGAAGAACTCGTTCGCGGCCGGCGTGAGGTACTCCATCAGCAGCGGCGCGTTGGGCAGCAGCGAGCGGTCGCCCTCGTCCTTCGAGTCGAAGATGCGCAGCGGATTGCGCTCCAGGCGCGAACGGCTGTCTTCCGAGAGCTTGGCCTCGTGCGCCTTGAAATAGTCGATCAGCACCTTCCGGTGCGCGGCGCGGCTGTCCGGGTCGCCGAGCGAGTTGATCTCGAGTATGCAGTCCTCGAGCACGCCGAGCCGCTCGAGGATGTCGGCGCCCACCGCGATCACCTCGACGTCGGCTCCGGGCTCGGGCGAGCCGATCACCTCGATGTCGAGCTGGTGGAACTGCCGGTAGCGGCCCTTTTGCGGGCGCTCATAGCGGAACATCGGTCCCCAGGCGAAGACCTTGAACGGCACGTTCTGCTGCTGGCCGTTGGTGATGAACGCGCGGCAGATGCCGGCCGTGTATTCGGGGCGCAGGGTGAGCGGATCGCCGCCGCGGTCGACGAAGCTGTACATCTGCTTCATCACCACGTCCGATGTCTCGCCCGAGGTGCGCGCGAACACCTCGGTCGTCTCGAACATCGGCGTCGCCATCTCGCGGTAACCGTAGAGGCGCGAAACCTCGCGCGCCGCCTCCACCACCTGGGCGAAGCGCGGATACTCGTCCGGCAAAATGTCGTGCGTGCCGCGGATGGGTTGGAGCGAAGTCATGGGCCGAAGCCGAGGAAATCAGCGGACGCGGCGCCGCCGGGTCGACGCCGTGCGCTTCCCCGCGCGGTACGGCGGCGGGGCTCGCTCCGACACGTGAGACGGCACGGTCGTGGCCAGGAGAGGAAAGCTCTCCGGGTCGCGAAGCGAGTCGACATGAAGATCAACATCCAGGTCGGGCCAGCGCAAATGATCCGCCGACAGCCGCCGGACTTTCAGCACGCGCGACACGGGTGCAGATTTGAACCAAGGAAACTTTGCAAAAGGCACAAAGATTTCGCCCTCGGAGAGAAGCAGCCAAAATCCATGCTTCGAGAGGCCAACCACTTCAGCGCGCGAAGAAGTCGAGCCAAGCGTTCCTGAGGGCATCTTGATTCTCCACGACGATCTTTAGGATCGTGGTCACGTCTCGCTTCGAAAACCGATAGCTCTTCGCAAGCTCGACCGTCGGCTCAAGCCAAATCTTCGCTTCACCGTCGGCCGCGTACACATGTACATGCATACGAGACTCTTCGCGAGAGAAGAAATAGAAGCGAAATTTGCCCTTGCGCAGGACGACCGGACTCATATTCGGACCGAGTCGGCGGTGCGGCCGGCAGCCTACTCCGCCGCCTCGGGCTGCTTCGCCGCCTGCTCGTTGGCCTCGGCCTCGAGCTCGGCGGCCTTCTTCTCGACCATCTCGACGAGGTGGTCGACCATGTCGCCGCCGCGCAGCACGTGGTGCTTCTCGCCGTTGATGTAGATCTGGTGGCCGCTGCCGCCGCCGGTCAAGCCGATGTCGGTTTCGCGGGCCTCGCCGGGCCCGTTCACGACGCAGCCGATCACCGAGAGCGTCATCGGCGTGCCGATGTGCGCGAGCCGCTTTTCGAGCTCGGCCACCGTCGGGATCACCTGGAACTCCTGCCGCGCGCAGGAGGGGCAGGAGATGATGTTGATGCCGCGGTGGCGCAGGCCGAGGCCCTTCAGGATCTCGAAGCCGACCTTCACCTCCTCGACCGGATCGGCCGAGAGCGAAACGCGGATCGTGTCGCCGATGCCGGCCCAGAGCAGCGAGCCGATGCCGATCGCGGACTTGACCGTGCCGGTGGTCAGGCCCCCGGCCTCGGTGACGCCGAGATGGAGCGGGTAGTCGCAGGCTTCGGCGAGCTGGTGATAGGCGGCGACCGCCAGGAACACGTCGGACGCCTTGCAGCTGATCTTGAAGTTGAAGAAGTCGTTGTCCTCGAGAATCTTGATGTGGTCGAGCGCGGACTCGACCATCGCCTCGGGGCACGGCTCGCCGTACTTCTCGAGCAGGTCCTTCTCGAGCGAGCCCGCATTGACGCCGATGCGCATCGAGCAATTGTTGTCCTTGGCCGCCTTGATCACCTCGCGCACGCGCTCCGCGGTGCCGATGTTGCCGGGATTGATGCGCAGACAGGCCGCGCCCGCCTTGGCCGCCTCGATCGCGCGCTTGTAGTGGAAGTGGATGTCCGCGACGATCGGCACCTTGGCGGCCTTCACGATGGCCGGCAGCGCCTTGGTCGATTCCTCGTCCGGGCACGAGATGCGCACGATGTCGACGCCCGCCGCCTCGGCTTCTTGGACCTGCGCGATCGTCGCCTTGGCGTCGCTGGTCAGCGTGTTCGTCATCGTCTGCACGGTGATCGGCGCATCGCCGCCAACCGGCACGGTGCCGACGAGAATCTGGCGGCTCTTGCGCCGATGAATCTGGCGATAGGGTCGGACGCTGCTCATGGACGGGCGCTCTCCGCGCAGGGCAAACCGGGCCGCGCGCGTAGCTCGGGCGGCCCCTCGTTCATACGCCGCTAAGCTAGTGAGCGGGGCGCCGCGCGGCAAGGCGGCACGCCCGCGCAAGGCGCGAGCGAGCCGCCGCTGCGCCGCAGCCAAGCCCTAGGGAAGCTTGGCCAAATCCTTGGGATCGAGGCTCACGCGGCGAGCCTGGCCCGCCCCTGCAATCGGCTTCAGTGCGCGGCCGTCGACGATGATCTGAAGCGCGGCCGGGTTGCCGATCTCCATCACGAGATCGCCGCGCTGCTCCGGCACCGCGTACTCGTCGCCCTTTTTCATGGTCTTGTGGAACAGGACCTTGCCCTTCTTGTCGTGGATGTAGACCCAGCACGGGCCGGCGGCGCGGATCAGGATCTTGCCCTTTCCCGGCGCCGGCGCCGCGGCCGAGGTGGTGGCGCCGGATTTGTCCGGCTCCGTTTCGCTCTGCGCCGTGTCGGTCCCGCCGGGTTTCGCGGCGGTCGCGAGGGGAACCGGCGCTATCGGATGAGCGGCATCGGCCGTGGTGGCGGGCACGCTGACCTCGCCGGGATGAGCGGTGTAAAAATACCATCCGGCATAGACCGCGGCCGCGATCAGCACGGAGAAGGTAGCGGCGGCCCGCCCCGGCAGGCGGCCCGAGCGGAGGGGCTGCGGCGGCTTCAGCTTCGTCGGCTGCGGCACCTCGCCGATCTCGCCCTTGAAGCGGCGGACCATTTCCTCGGGCTCGAGCCCGAGAAAGCGCGCATAGGTTCGGACGAAGCCGAAACAGTAGGGAACTTTGGGGAGCGCGCTGTACTGGCGGCTTTCGAGCGCGCGCAGCACGTCTTCCTTGAGGCAGAGATCGCGGCTCGCCTGCGGAAGGCTCACGCCGCGCTTTTCGCGCGTTTTCCTGAGCGTGGCGCCCACGCTCTCGGCTATATCGCCCGCCCCATCGGCGGAGAACGCGGGTTCGGCGGTGTAGTTGCGCATGGCGTCACTCATGGGTCCACCCGATATCGGCCCATCCCTTGGCAGCGGACGATCCGCCTCCAGCCCACCCTTTATCGGAAACCCGGCGGCGTCATTGACGCCTGTCGATCATGCCGCCCGATACCCGCCTATCGGACGTATGAACTTTCGGTCGAGTGCCGCTGCGGTTCCCCGGCCGTCATCGGCGCCCTGGCGCCCCGCGACCGTTGAAAAATACTTCTAACAACAGTCTGAATACGCGGCAAGATGGGAAGCGCGATTTTAACGACGTTTCTGCATTTACCGTGAAGATTTCATTGGCCTGCAATCCTGGTTAAAGCGCGATGCCATGATCGCGCGCGAAGGCCAAGAGCTTCGACCGAAGCGAGTGGTCGCAACTCTCGCGGAGTTCCCCTAGGTATTCCGCGAGACGGGAGACCTCGAGACTGCGCACCATGGCTTTGACGGGCCCGACATTGGGCGCCGCCATCGAAAGCTGACGGAAACCCACTCCGATCAAGGCCATCGCTTCCAGAGGATCGCCCGCCATCTCGCCGCAAAGCGTGAGCGAGATGCCCCTGCCGCCGCGCGCCGCGCGGCAGGTCGCGACCAGCTGCCGGAGCAGGTTGAGCACCGGCGGCGCGAGCACGTCGTAGCGCTGCGCCAGCCGCGGGTTGCCGCGGTCGGACGCGAACAGGAACTGAACCAGATCGTTGCTGCCGACCGACACGAAATCCGCACGCTCGGCAAGCGCCGGGAGCTGGAACAGCAGCGCCGGCACCTCGAGCATGGCGCCGACCTTCAGCACCCGGGGCCGCGCCAGCCCGCGCTGCTCGGCGCGCGCCAGCTCCAGTTCGAGGAGCCGTTTCGCGGCTTGGAACTCGGCCACCTCGGCGATCATCGGGAACATCACGTCGAGCTCGCGCCCGGCCGCGGCGCGCACGAGCGCCCTGATCTGCCGGCGCAGCAGCGCCGGATGGTCGAGGCCGATGCGGATGGCGCGCCAGCCCATGGCCGGATTGTCTTCGCCCTTGTCGCCGAAATAGGGCAGCATCTTGTCGCCGCCGATATCGAGCGTGCGGAAGACGACCGGCCGCTCGGCGGCGAGATCGAGGATGCGGCCGTAGAGCGTCGCCTGCTCCTCGGCGCTCGGGAAGGCGGCGCGCACCATGAACGGGATTTCGGTGCGATAGAGCCCAACGCCGTCGGCACCCGTCTCGGCCAGCATCTGGAGATCGACGAGGAGGCCCGCGTTGAGCCGGAGCGAGATCGCGACGCCGTCGCGCGTGACCGCCGGCAGGTCGCGCATCGCCGCGTAGGCCGTGCGCCGCGCCACCCGGTCGGACGCCGTCTGGCGAAACATCGACAGAACGTCCTCTCCCGGGCGGATGAAGACCTGGGCGTGGTCGGCGTCGACGACGACGGGATCGTTGGGCTCGATGCGCGAAAGCGCGCCGCGCACTCGCCCCACGACCGGAATGTCGAGCGCCTTGGCGACGATGGCCACGTGTGCAGTGGGCGAGCCCTCCTCGAGCACCACGCCGCGCAGCCGCGCGCGATCGTAGTCCAACAGCTCGGCCGGCCCCATGCTGTGCGCGACGACGATGATGTCCTGCGGCAGGTCGGCCGGCCGCTGGATGTCGGCGCGGCCGTCGCCGCCCGCAAGATGCAGCAAAAGGCGGCGCGCAAGATCGTCGAAGTCGGCCATGCGCTCGCGGAGATAGTGGTCGGCCACGGCCTGCATGCGCGCATTGTTCTCGTTCCGCACCTTCTCGGAGGCCGCTTCGGCGGTGAGGCCGCCCTCGATCGCCTCGCGGATGCGGCCGAGCCAGCCGCGGTCCTCGGCGATCATGCGGTAGGTCTCGAGCACCTCGCGGTGCTCGCCGCCATGCGCAAGCGCGTCGTCGGCGAGCATCGTGTCGAGCTGCGAGTACATCCCCGCCAGCGCGGCGTTGAGGCGCTCCAGCTCGAGCGGGATGTCCTCGGCGATGAGGCGCTTCACCACGATGCGCGGCTCGTGCGGCACCGCCTGGCCGATCGCGAGGCCGCCGTTGAGCCGCACGCCCGGCAGGCGCAGCGGCAGCAGCGCGATGCCGTCGGCCTCGCGCAGCTCCTCGGCGCTGACGAGATCGCCGCTGGCGACCATCTCGGCCAGCACCATGGCCACGGTCTGGAGGGTCTCGACCTCGTCCTCGCTGTAGTGGCGCTGGGCGCGGTTCTGCACCGCCACCACGCCCACGACCTTGCCGGCGCGCAGGATCGGCACGCCCATCATCGACTGATAGGGCTCCTCGCCGGTCTCCGGCCGATAGGCAAAGCGGGGATCGGCGGGTGCATCGGACAACGCCAAGGCGCGCGCGTGCGCTGCGATGTCACCGACGATGCCCTCGCCGATCCGAAGGCGGGTCTTGTGGACCGCCGCCGGGTTCAAGCCCTCGGTGGAAAAGAGCTCGAGGACGTCGCCGGCGCGGCGGAGATAGATCGAGCAGACCTCCGCCACCATGTTGGTGGCGATGATGCGCGCGATGCGGTCGAGCCGCCCCGAAGCGGGGCCGCCGCCGGCCATGGTCTCGCGAAGACGCTTCAGCAGCAGGCGCGTGTCGCTGCCCGCGCCGTGCGCGCCCAGCGCCGGCTTCGGGCCCGGCGGCGTCTTCGGCTTCTTGGTCGGCAGGTCCGTCATCCTCCCCCGCTCCGACGGAAAAACGGGACCTCGCGGCTTGGCGTCCGCAATGTTGCGGGCGAGTCAGGCGCCTGGCCCCCGCGCTTCCTGGTGTAAGTGTAGCAAGATTCGGGCCGAATTTTGATCCGGCCCGGTGCGCGCCGCGCTCGGGCGGCTATTCGCCGTCGAGGCCGTAGGCTGTGTGCAGCGCACGCAAGGCAAGCTCGGTGTATTCCTCGGCAATCAGCACACTGATCTTTATCTCCGAGGTCGAGATCACCTGGATGTTGATGCCCTTCTCCGACAGCGTTTTGAACATGCGCTGGGCCACGCCTGCGTGGCTGCGCATCCCGACGCCGATCACCGAGAGCTTGACCACGTTGGCGTCGTTCTTGATCGACTGATAGCCAATCTTGGCCTTGAGGCCCCGCAAGCACTCGACGGCGCGGTCCATATCGGCCTTCGGCACCGTGAACGTGATGTCCGTCTTGCCGTCGTCGGAGACGTTTTGGACGATCATGTCCACATTGATGTTGGCTTCGGCCAGCGGGCCGAACAGACCGGCGGCAACGCCGGGCCGGTCCGCCACCTTGACGACAGTGATCTTCGCTTCGTCGCGGCTGTAGGTGATGCCGCTTACCAGGGCCTTTTCCACGATCTCGTCCTCGTCAACGATGAGCGTCCCGGGCACGTCGGTAAAGCTCGACAGCACTTGGATGCGGACATGGTGCTTCATGCCCATTTCGACCGAGCGGACCTGGAGCACCTTGGCGCCTTGCGAGGCGCTCTCCAGCATCTCCTCGTAGGTGATGCGGTCGAGCTTCCGCGCCTTGGCGACGATGCGCGGATCGGCGGTGTAGACGCCGTCGACATCGGTATAGATATCGCAGCGGTCTGCCTTCAACGCGGCCGCCAGCGCCACCGCGGAGGTGTCCGAGCCGCCACGCCCCAGCGTCGTCACGCGCCCGGCGGCCGTCACCCCTTGGAAGCCGGGCACGATCGCGACGACGCCCTTCTGCAGCTCGGCGATCATCTCGTCCGCCTTGATCGCCTCGATGCGCGCCTTGGTGAAGGAATCGTCGGTGCGGATCGGAAGCTGCCACGACATCCAGGAGCGCGCCGGCACGCCGATATCCTGAAGCGCTATGGCCAGCAGGCCGGTCGTGATCTGCTCGCCGGTCGAGACGACGACGTCATATTCGCAGGGGTCCGGGTTTTTCTGCGATTTCAGGATGTCCTGCGTCCATTTCACGAGCTGATTGGTCGTCCCGGCCATGGCCGAGGGGACGACGGCCACCTGGTGACCGGCGTCGACCTCGCGCTTCACCTTCTGCGCGACGTTCCGGATCCGCTCGATATCGGCGACGGAGGTGCCGCCGAACTTCTGCACGATACGCATGCGTTCCTTTCGGCTTCCGGCGCCGGCCCGGCATGAAAGCGGCGCCGCGGCAGACCGCGACGCCTTCGTATGGCCGAACCGGCTGTTGCTGACGGGGCGGGCAAGTCATACTGGCTCGGCCCCACGGTTTCAACGCCGGCGCGTCGCTTGCCGGAGGAGCCTAGGAATGTCGCAATCGTCAAGCCAGCGGGGAAAGCGGCCCAAAACCGGCCCCTCGCCTGCCGCGGGCGGCCATGCCGGCAGCACCGTGGACGCGGCCGAGATCGCCCGCTTCGAGGCCCTCGCCGACACCTGGTGGGACCCCGAGGGTCCCATGCGCCCGCTGCACGTGATGGCCCCGGTACGCATCGGCTTCGTGCGCGACCGCGCCGCCGCAGCCTTTGGCCGCGACGCTGCCGGCCGCGGGCCGGACGGCGCCAGCCCGTTCGCCGGCCTTTCGCTGCTCGACATCGGCTGCGGCGGCGGGCTCATGGCCGAACCAATGGCGCGCCTTGGCTTCGCCGTCACCGCCATCGACGCGGCCGAAAAAAACATCGCGGCCGCCCGGCGCCACGCGGCGCAGATGAACCTCGGCATCGACTACCGCGCCGAGCCGGTCGAGGCGATCGCGGCCGGCAAGGCCCGATTCGACGCCGTGCTTGCGCTCGAAGTCGTCGAGCACGTGGCCGATCTCGACGCGTTCTTGATCGCCGCCGTCGCGACGTTGAATCCGGGCGGCGTCATGGTGCTCTCGACCCTGAACCGCACCGCCAAGGCGTTCGCGCTCGCCATCGTCGGCGTCGAATACGTGCTCGGCTGGCTGCCGCGCGGCGCGCACGATTGGCGGAAATTCGTGCGGCCCGCCGAGCTTGCCGCCGGTTTGCGGCGAGCCGGGGCGCGGGTCACGGAGTTCGCCGGGATGAGCTACAGCCCCCTGTCGGGCCGCTGGAGCATCACGCGCGACCTCGGCGTCAATTATTTCGCGGTGGTGCGCAGGGCGGCGTAGCGTCTGTCTGCCGCACGCGCCGGCCGGAACCTTGGCGGCGTTTCGGTAGTTGTCCGATTGGGGCAAAGCCGAATCTTCGCCCGCCCACGCACCCGTTCGAGGAATCATCAAACGCCGATGGCGATGCTGCGCGGCCTTCTGATGCGCGCGTTCGGCCGGCCTAAGGGCCTGCTTGGCCGGCTCGGCGGCGTTTTGATGGCGCGCGGCAATCGCGATTGCGCCGCCTGGGTCACGGACCTGCTTGCAATCGAAAGGAGGGACGCCGTTCTGGAAGTGGGATTTGGTCCCGGCGTAGGCATTTCGCTGGCGGCCGCATCCGCGGGCCGCGTCGCCGGCATCGATCCGTCGCCGGAGATGCTCGCGCAGTCCCAGGCGCGCAACGCGGACGCGATCCGAAGCGGCCGCGTCGACCTGCGCCTCGGGTCGGTGGAAGCGCTGCCCTTTGCCGACAACAGCTTCGACAAGGCCTTCGCCGTCAACTCCCTGCAAGTGTGGCCGGACCCCCTAGCGGGCCTGCGCGAGATTCGCCGCGTGCTCCGCCGCGGCGGGCGCATCGCCCTCGGCTTCACGCCGCCGTCCGGCCAGCCGAAGGACGGGTTGACGCAAACCCTGAAAGCCGCCGGCTTCGCTTATCCCAAGCTCGCCGAGACCGACGCTTTCTTCTGCGCGCTCGCAACACGGCCTTGAAGGCCGAGTCGCCTTACTCTTGCCAAGCGCAGGCGCGTTCGCCATTTATGCGGGTGATCGCGAAGACAAGATCGACCAAATGACCGCAGCCAAGACCCTCGACGCCAAAGGCCTCTCCTGCCCGCTGCCCGTCTTGAAGGCGCGGCGGGCGATGCAGGAATTGAACCCCGGCGACATCCTCGAAGTGCTCACCACGGATCCGGCCGCGCCCAAGGACTTCCTCAATTTCTGCGAGGCGGGCGGACACGAAATGGTTGCCTCCTCCGAGGCGGCGGGCGTCCACACGATGCGCATCCGCAAAGCCGGCTGATGCCCGCCCAGGGCCTCGTGGGGGTCGTGGCCCTGCTCCTGTTCGCTTGGCTCCTCTCGGAGGACCGGAAAGGCGCCCTCGCCGGCGCGCAGCGCCGGCTCATTCTTGCCGGGCTGCTGCTGCTGTTCGGCCTCGCGCTGCTGCTGCTGAAAGTGCCGCCCATGCGCGACGCGCTGCTGGCGCTCAATGGCGTCGTCAACGCGCTCGACCGCGCCACCGCCGCCGGCACGTCCTTCGTCTTCGGCTTCATCGGCGGCGCGCCGGCGCCGATGGAGATCAAGCCGCAGCAAAGCGCCGCCATCCTCGCCTTCCGCTACCTGCCGCTCATCCTGGTGATCAGCGCGCTTTCGGCGGTGTTGTTCCACTGGGGCGTCATGCAGGCGGTCGTGCGCGCCTTCTCCTGGGCCCTCCAGAAGACGCTCGGCATCGGCGGCGCGCTCGGCGTCGGCTCCGCGGTCAATATCTTCGTCGGCATGGTGGAAGCGCCGATCATGATCGCGCCCTACATGGCGCGCATCTCGCGCGGCGAACTCTTTGCGCTCATGACGGTCGGCCTCGGCACCGTCGCGGGCACGGTGATGGTGCTCTACGCCACCATTCTCGGCCAAACGGTGGAGGGCGCGCTCGGCCACATCCTGGTGGCGTCGTTCCTGAACGTGCCGGCTTCGCTCGTCATCGCGGCGCTCATGGTGCCCTTCGCCACCACCGCCACCGAGGGCGGCTTCGATCCCGACCGCAAAACCGCGAGCACGATGGACGCGGTCACCCGCGGGACCGCCGACGGCGTGATGCTGTTGATCAACGTCGTCGCCATGCTGCTCGTGCTCGTGGCGCTGGTCGAGCTTGTCAACATCGCGCTCGACCTGCTGCCCGACATTGCAGGCAAGCCGATCAAGCTCGAGCGCATCTTCGGTTGGATCTTTTCGCCGCTCGCGTTCGCCATCGGCATTCCCTGGGAAGAAGCGGCGGCGGGCGGCCAGCTGCTTGGCACGAAGACGATCCTCAACGAGCTCGTCGCCTATATCGATCTCGCCAACGCGGAGAACGCCGGCCTTTCGCCCAAGACCAAGCTCATCCTCGTCTATGCGCTGTGCGGGTTCGCCAATCTCGGCTCGCTCGGCATCATGATCGGCGGCATGGCGACGCTCACGCCCGAGCGCCGCGGCGAGATCGTGGAGCTCGGGCCACGCTCGGTGCTGGCGGGGCTGATGACGACCTGCCTGACCGCGGCGGTGGTGGGACTGCTGCTATGACCGAGCGGACTAATACCGGCGCGCCTATGTTTGATGCGTCATCCCGACCGGAGCGAGCCGCGCTTTGCGGCTCGCGAAGTGGAGGGATCGTGCGCGTCGCGAGGCCCTTGGCCTCGCTTACGGCCAATTCGCGCGAGCGCGCATTGGCCAGAAGGCCCGCACTTGCGGGCCGACGCGATCCCTCCACTTCGCGGCCGCGCCCAAGAGCGCGACCGCTTCGGTCGGGATGACGGTGAAAACATAGGCTCGCCGGTACAAATCGTATCCACGCGCGCGAGTAAGAATGCCGGCGCAAGGACGATCGTCCGACAGGCCCGAGCGGGCCGAAGCTGGCGCCGCGTCGGAAGAGCGTCATCGGGCTGTCGGCGCTCTCCCCAATCGCATAGTCCGGCCCCCCGCGCTCGCGGATGAGCGTCAGCCACCCCTCGGTGTAGTTGTGCGCGTGGACGTCGATGACCCGCGCCATGACCGCGGCCGCCTCAGACGAGGCGCGCGGGGGCGAGATCGGCGGCCGTGACGCCGTGCGCGGCGATATCCGCGGGCAGCGCGCCGCCCTCGGCGAGCGCGGCGGCGATGCGGCCCAGGGCCGGGCTCGTCATGATGCCGTAGCCGCCCTGGCCGGCCAGCCAGAAGAACCCCGGCGCGTCCGGCGCGAAGCCGGCGACGGGCGTCTTGTCCTTGACGAAGCTGCGGAGCCCGGCCCATTTGCGGGCGACGCGGCCGATCGAGAGCGTGGTGGCCCGTTCGACGCGGTCCACGCAGAGCGCGACGTCGAGTTCTTCGGGCTGCGCGTCCTGCGGCTCGGTCGGCGTCTCGTCCGCCGGGGAGAGCAGGAGCTGGCCCGCGTCGGGCTTCCAATAGAACTGCTCGTCGACGTCGATGACCGCCGGCCAACGGCGGAAATCGGTCTCGGCCGGCGGCTCGATCGTCACCGCGGTGCGGCGTTTCGGCACGAGGCCCACCGGCCTGGCACCCGCCATGCGCGCGAGCACGTCCGCCCATGCGCCGGCGGCGTTGACGACGACGTCGGCGGTGTAGGTGCCGCTACGCGTCTCGATGGTCCAGCCGTTTCCCGCGCGCGCGAGGCTCAAGACCTCGGCGTCGCAGAGAAGGCGCCCGCCGGCGGCGCGAAATCCGCGCAGGTAGCCCTGGTGGATCGCGTGCACGTCCATGTCGCGCGCATCTTCCTCGTAGAACGCACCGGCGACGTAGCCGGGCCGGAGCGCCGGGCAGAGCGCCGCGGCGCGCGCCGCATCGACGCCGTGGACCTCCGGCCGGATCGCCCGCGATTCGGCCAAGGCCTCGGCGAGCTTCTGGCCTTGATCGGCGCGCGCGATCACCATGGTCCCGCGCGGTGTCAGCAGAGGGTGCTCGCCGAAGCCCCTCGGCGGCGCCTCGAAGAACGGACGGCTCGCAATGGCGAGCGCGCGGATCACGCGGTTGCCGTAGGTTTCGGTATAGAGCGCGGCCGAGCGCCCTGTGCTGTGGTAACCGGGCTGGCTCTCGCGCTCGAGCAGGAGGGTCGGGCCGGAACGGGCGAGGTGATAACCGGCCGAGGCGCCGGCGATCCCCGCGCCGACGATGGCGAAGCGGTATTGGGGCATGGGCGCTATTCGGCGGGGCGCTATTCGGCGGCGGTTGCGGGCATCGGCGCGGATTGGCGCCGGCCGAACGGGCGCCAGCGCTGCAGCCGATCGAGATAGATGAAGATCACGGGCGTGAGATACAGCGTCAGCAGCTGCGAAACGGCGAGGCCGCCCACGACCGCGAGGCCGAGCGGAACGCGCGCCTCGGAGCCGCCGCCCGCCGCGAGCGCGATCGGCAGCGTGCCGAGGAGGGCCGCCATCGTCGTCATCATGATCGGGCGGAAGCGGACGAGGCACGCCTCGTAGATCGCCTGCTCTGCGTCGGTCTTGCCCTCGCCGCGCTGCTTTTCGAGCGCGAAGTCGATCATCATGATCGCGTTCTTCTTGACGATTCCGACCAGCATGATGATGCCGACGAATGCATAGAGCGAAAGCGGCGTCTCGAAGACGATGAGCGTGAGCAGCGCGCCCACCGCGGCCGAAGGCAGGCCCGACAGGATCGTCAGCGGGTGGACGAAGCTCTCGTAGAGGATGCCGAGCACGATGTAGACGACGAGGATCGCCATCACCAGCAGGACGCCAAGGCCCTGCGTCGACTTCTCGAACGCTTGCGCGGTGCCCTGGAGGCTGGTCGCGATCGTCGCCGGCAGGCGAATCTCGCGCTCGATCGCCTTCAAGCGGGCGATCGCGGTGCCGAGCGAGACGTCGGGCGGGAGGTTGAACGACACCGTCACCGCGGGCAGCTGGCCCGCATGATTGACGGTGAGCGGGCCCACGTCGCTGCGCACGGTCGAGAGCGCGCCGAGCGGCACCAGCTGGCCCGAGGCGGCGCGGACGTAGAGCTTCTCGAGCGCCGTGCGGTCGTTGCGGAACTCCTTCTTCACCTCCGCGATGACCTGATACTGGTTGTTCGACGTGTAGATGGTCGAGATCTGCTGCGAGCCGAAGGCGAGGTTGAGCGCGTTTTGGATCTGCTCCGCCGAGACCCCGAGCGTCGCGGCCTTGTTGCGGTCGATCGTGAGGATGACGTTGGGGCTCGAGATGTCGAGGTCGCTGCCGACGTCGGCGAACAGCGGCCGCCCGTCGGGCAGGCGCGCCGCGCGCACGGCGCCTTCGAAGCGCGTCGCCCCGTCGTAGAGCGTCTCGAGCTCGAGGCTCTGCAGCGTGAACTGATAGGCGCCGCGGCTGATGAAGCCGCCCAATTGGATCGTGGGCGGCACCTGCGGGAAGACGTTCAATCCGGCCACGGCGCGTGCCGAATTGCGGATGTCGACGACAATGTCCTGCGCGCGCTTCGGCCTGCCGTCCGCGTTCCTTTCGCGCTGATCGAGCGGCCTCAACCGGATGAAGAGCGTGCCCGAATTGGCCGAGGCGCGCGGTCCGCCGGCGCCCACCGACGACATGAAGCCTTCGACATTGGGATTGCGCAGCAGGATCTCGGCCACGCGCTGCTGCAGCCCCATCATCGCCTCGAACGAGGCGTCTTGCGCGCCCACGGTGAAGATCGAGACTCGGCCGGTGTCCTCGAGCGGCAGGAAATCCTTCTGCACGACGCGGAAGAGATGCGCGGTGCCGAGCACCGAGGCGATGAAGACGGCGAACACGACGAACTTGTTCGAGGGCGCCCAGCGCGACTTGAATTTGATGCCGAAGAATCTCGTGCTCAGGCACCAGCGCAGGCTGGCGTCGTAGGCCCGCAGCAAGCCGTTGAAGGCCGCCTCGCTCATCCGGAAGAGCGCGCCATGGCGGACGCCGTGATGCGCGCGCAGGAAGCGGCTGCACATCATCGGCGTCAGCGTCACCGAGACGATGCCCGAGACCGCGATCGCCGCGGTGATGGTGACCGCGAACTCGTGCAGCAGGCGCCCGACGACGCCGCCCATGAACATGACCGGGATGAACACCGCGATCAGCGAGACCGTCATCGACACGATGGTGAACGCGATCTCGCGCGAGCCCACCAGGGCCGCCTCCATCGGCTTCTTGCCCTGCTCGATGTGGCGCACGATGTTCTCGAGCATGACGATCGCGTCGTCGACGACGTAGCCCACGGCCAACGTCAGCGCGAGCAGCGAGAGGTTGTCGAGGCTGTAGCCGAGCGCCGCCATGACGCCGAACGTGCCGATCACCGAGATCGGCAGGGCCAGGCTCGGAATGATCGTCGCCGAGAGATTCCTCAAGAACAGGAAGATGACGAGGATGACGAGGCAGGAGGCGAGCACGAGCGTGAACTGGACCTCGTGGATCGAGGCTTTGATCGACTGCGTGCGGTCGTAGAGGATCGAGAGATCGACCGAGGCGGGCAGCGATTCGCGGAAGCTCGGCAGGATCGCCTTGACCTGATCGACCACTTCGATCGTGTTGACGCCGGGCTGGCGCTGGACCGCCAGGATGATGGCGCGGTCGGCGCGATACCAGGCCGCGACCTTGTCGTTCTCGACGCTCTCGACCACCGTGCCGATCTCGCGCAGGCGTACCGGCGCGCCGGCGCGCACGGCCACGATCTGGTTCAGGAACGCCTCGACGTCGATGAGCTGGCCGGTCGCGCGCACGGTCAGCGTCTTGTCGGGCCCCGAGAGCTGCCCGGTCGGCAGATTCGAGTTGGCCTGGCTCACCGCGCGCTGCACCTCGTCGATGCCGATGCCGCGGGCGGCGAGGATGTTGGGATCGACCTGGACCCGGATCGCGCGTTTCTGCGAGCCGTAGACGAGCACCTGCGCCACGCCGTTGATGGTCGAGATCTGCTGGGCGAGCAGCGTCTCGGCGTATTCGTTGACGGTCTGCAGCTGCAGCGTCGGCGAGCTCAGCACCAGGAACAGCACCGGGAAATCGGCCGGGTTCACCTTGCGCATCGTCGGCGGCGCCGGCATGGTCGGCGGCAGCCGCCGCTGCGCGGCCGCGATCGCCGCCACGACGTCCTGCGCCGCGGCGTCGATGTCGCGGCTCAGCGCGAATTGCAGCGTGATGCGCGTGCTGCCGGTGCCGCTCGTCGAGGTCATCGACTCGATGCCGGCGATCGTCGAAAACTGGCCCTCGAGCACGGTCGCCACCGCCGAGGCCATGGTCTCGGGGTCGGCGCCCGGAAGGCTCGCCTGCACCTGGATGGTCGGGAACTCGACGTTGGGCAGCTCGCTCACCGGCAGCGAGCGGTAGCCGAAGGCGCCGAAGATGATGAACGCCGCCATCAGCAGCGTCGTCATCACGGGGCGGCGGATGCAGAGCTCGGGCAGCGTCACGGACGCGGCGTCCTCAGCCCGGCGGGCCGTTGGGCCCGACCGCGCGGCCGGGCGGCGGCGCTGCCGCCGCAGGGCGCACGCTGACCCGCGACCCCGGGCGCAGCCGCAGCTGGCCCTCGGTGACGACCTGCTCGCCGGGCTTCAGTCCGTCCTGGATGACGATCTCGCGCTCGGCCGTGATGCCGGCGCGCACGAGCCGCATCTCGACCGTATTGTCGGCTTTGACCACGAACACGTAGTGCCCGCGCTGGCCCACCTGGACCGCGGCCACCGGGACCACCACGGCTTCCGGGATCACCGCAAGCTCGACCGTTACGTTGACGAACTGGCCGGGCACGAGCCGGTCGTCGTCGTTCTCGAACGTGGCCTTGAGCTGGATCGTGCCGGTGGCCATGTCGACGGCGTTGTTGATGAAGGTGAGCGTGCCCTCGGCGGCAACGCGATCCTCCTGCGGCGCTTGCGCCTTCACCGTGATCCTGCCTGCGGCCATGCGCGTGCGGATCTCGGACAGATGGCTCTCCGGCACGGAGAACTGCACATAGATCGGCCGGATCTGGTTGATCGTGACCAGCGTGCCGGCGGCGGTGTCGTTGCCCTTCACCAGGTTGCCGGCATTGACGAGGATGCTGCCGACGCGCCCGTCGATTGGCGCCGTGATCTTCGTGTATTCGAGCCTGAGCCTGGCCTGTTCGACCAGCGCCTCGTCGGCCTTGATCGTGGCCTCGAGCGAGGCGACGTTGGCCTTGGCCGTATCGTAGTTGGCGCGCGAGGTGAAATCCTTCGCGACCAGCGTCTCGAGCCGCCTGAGATCGGCGACCGCCTTGTCGAGCAGCGCCTTGTCCTTGGCGAGATTGGCCTCGGCCTGGCGGAGCGCGGCTTCATACGGGCGCTGATCGAGCGTGAACAGCAGGTCGCCCTTCCTGACGTTCTGGCCCTCGCGGAAATGCACCTCGCGGATCTGGCCGTCGACCTGCGACTTCACCGCCACCGCGGAGTAGGCGTGGACGTTGCCGATCACGCCGAGCGTCACCGGCACGGCGGCGGTCCTGACGCGGGCCACGACGACGGGCGCGGGCGGCTGACCCGCCGGCACGCCCGCGCGCGGTTGCGCCGCCCCGGGCGGCGTCGCCGGAGCGGTTGTGGGGGCCGGTTTGGCCCCCGGGTTCAGCAGTGCATAGCCGCCGAAGGCGACGGCTACGAGCGCGACCCCGCCGATGACCAAAGGCACGAGTTTCATAGCGGTCGCTCGACTCCGGCCGGAACGCCCGTTAATGACTATAACGTTGATCTTAACGGAAGCCGTCGCTGGCGCAAACGCGAGCGAAAGGCCGATTAACCCAGTTCCCGAGATCGTGAAGGCGGGCCCGTAAACCGCCGCGTGGGCCGCCGCTCGAGCGGCCGAAAAACCCAGGAAACGCCGCGAGACCGATTTGACGACCCTGCTGTTTTCCCATGCGGCCTGCCTCGAGCATGACCCCGGCCATGGCCATCCGGAGCGCCCGCAACGCCTGACGGCGATCCTGAAAGCCCTCGCAGCGCCCGAATTCGGGGCGCTCGAGCGGCGCGATGCGCCGATGGCCGATCCCCGACTGCTCACGCTCGGCCATCCGGCCCATTTCGTCGACCGCATCCTCGGCATGATTCCGCCGATGGGGCGCGCGATGATCGACGGCGACACCATCGTCTCGCCCGGTTCGCGCGAGGCGGCCTTGCGCGCGGCCGGCGCCGTGTTCGCCGCCGTCGACGCCGTGGCTCGCGGCGAGGCCAAGAACGCCTTCTGCGCGGTGCGCCCGCCCGGCCACCACGCCGAGCCCGACCAAGCCATGGGCTTCTGCCTCTTCAACAACGTGGCGCTGGCCGGGCTGCACGCCCGCGCCAATCACGGGCTGCGCCGCGTCGCCGTGATCGACTTCGACGTCCATCACGGCAACGGCACCCAGACGATGTACGAGCGCGATCCCGACCTCTTCTACGCCTCGACGCATCAGTGGCCCCTTTATCCCGGCACCGGGGCCGAGCGCGAGCGCGGGATCGACGGCAACGTCGTCAACGCGCCGCTGCCCGCCGGCGCCGGATCGCCCGAGTTCCGCAGCGCCTTCGCGCGCAAGATCCTGCCGGCACTCGACGCGTTCGCGCCGAACATCATCCTGATCAGCGCCGGCTTCGACGCGCATGCCGACGATCCGCTCGCCTCGCTCAACCTCGTCGAGGCGGATTACGAATGGTCGACTGCGGAGATGTGCAAGATCGCGGCGAAGCACGCCAAAGGCCGCGTCGTCTCGGCGCTCGAGGGCGGCTACGATCTGGGCGCCCTCGCGGCCAGTGCCGCGGCCCATGTGCGCGCGCTGATGGTGGCGTAGCTGCGACGCGAAGCCTGGCACACAGCGAGACCCGCGCTGTTGGCGTAACATGAGACATGCGCCACCGCAGCCTCCGCCCGTCACGGCTTCAGGCCATAGCCGCTGGCGAACATGCGCGTACATAGGAGCAAGAGCGCGGCGATGCCGCCGATCAGTCCGACCGCGCCCACGGTAATATCCGATTCCGCGAAACCGACATAGCCGCTGCGGAATCCGTCGATCAGGTAGAAGACCGGATTGAAACCGATCGCGTCGCGCATCGCGAAGGGCAGCATCTCGACGGAAAAGAACGTGCCTGACAGAAGCGTGAGCGGAGCGACGACGATCTGGGACATGAAGGCAATATGCTCCATCTTGCGGGCCATTAGACCGCCGATGATTCCGAGGAGCGAAAAGAGCATCGTTGCGCCCAGGCCAAACGCTGCGACCTGTAGCGTGCGCGGCGGGCCGGCGAACGGCACCATGATCAAGGCGAGCACCGCACCTAGAATCAGGCCGCGCACGAGGCCGCCGATGGCGTAGCCCAGGGTCAATTGCCACGGATACAGCGGCGCCATCAGTACGTCCGCAATGGTCCCGCTCACTTTGGCGATGAGGATCGATGACGACGTGTTCGCAAACGCATTCTGGAGCATCGTCATTATGATGAGGCCCGGCGCGAGAAACTCGATGTATCGCGTTCCGTGCAGGGCTGCACGGCGCTGTCCCATGACCACTCCGAACACGATCAGCAGCAACAGCGCGAACACGAGCGGCCCGACCAATGTCTGCACCCAAACGATGAGGAAGCGGCGGATTTCCCTCCAGGCGAGGGTCCATAGGCCGCGCAAGTTGACGTGCGGACAATCGCGGACCGTGAGCGCCATGATGCCCGGTCAACCGTTCGCGAACAGAGGAGGCCAGAGCCGGGCGTAAACACCGCCCTGATAGGCAAAGGCCAGGGCGGCCAGCAGGAGCAAGACGCCTCCGATACGCTCGATGCGCGGTACGGCGAGCATGAGCCCCTGCATGCGCTGCAGGACTCCGGCGGCGGCGCCGACCACGAGAATCGGCAGGCCGCGTGCGAGACCGAAGACGAACAGAAGCAGCGCCCCCATGAAAACGTCGCCGGTACCGGCGGCCGCCATCAGCACCGGCAGTATCAGCGGCGTGCAAGCCGGGCAGGTGGTGAGGCCGAAGGGTATTCCGAGCAGGAACGCAGCCCAAAAGCCGCCGACGGGCCTGGGAGTTGCGTAGAGAAGGCGCAGGCTGACGCGAATGATCCGCAGCAGAGCCAATCCGAGCAGCGCGAGAACGAGCGCAAGCGCGAAATACACATACACCATCAACGGCGACAGGATTCGGAGAACCAGGAAACCGAATCCGCCGAAGAGTGCGCCGAATGCCGCATCGACGACAGCCACGCCGAGCACGAAGCCCGCGGCGAGGTAGAGGCCGCGCAGGCGATGCGGCTCGGTCTCTCGCCGCTGACCCGCGACGAGGCCGGTCGCCGCGGCCAAAAGCGGATAGGATCCCGGCGCCACCCCGACGAGAAGTCCCACAAGCGCCATCAACGCGATCCCTGCAGGCGTCAGCGCATCGATTTGATCGACCAGCGATTCCATGGCCATGGACTCGGATTTTTTGGGTTGTCAGAGGGTCGGGGCACCTTACCGCCTGTAGCGGCTAAAGACGCAAGCGGAGCGCCAAGCCGGAGGCCCTATCCGCGCTGTGCAAACGCCGCATGTGATCGGCCGGACGGTAGGCTCGCGGCGCGCGGCAGGCGCATCGGCTCCGACCTCGGCGCCCTCGCCACCAGCGCAGCCGCGCATGTCCGGGCATCGATGGTGGCCAGAGTCCCCTCCAGCCTTAGTTCCCCTAGGAGCGCAGGTACTTGATGAGGGCCGCTATCCCAAGCCCGACGAGGACCAGACTTGCGAGGTACAGGACGCCCATTCCGATGCTCATTCCGCTCATGCCCATCATGGCGCATCTCGGAATTGCCTGTTCCGATTAACGATCATCAACGTCGTCTGTCCTTGCCGATCTCCGATCGCGCTCACATACGCGCATCCAGGCGAATACGAGCGGCGGGATCAGAATCATTTGGGCGATCGGCAGAAGACCTATTCGAGTGTAACGAACCAGCGGCATGCCCTCATACGCCCAGCGGTTGGTCGCAAGCGCGAGCGCGGCGGCTCATGTGCGTGCGCTAATGGCGGCTTAGTCCGGGTTCGCCGTGCGGGCGAGGTGGGCGGCCTACGACCGCGCCGGCTTGAGCTGCCAAGGTCTTCACCGCGGCGTTATGATCTGGCGGCCGGCCATAATGGCCGGCCTTCAATCCGTAGTCGCCCCTGCCGATGGGCTACCTAGCCGAGGTCAGCCGCACTCTGCCGCTGACGACCCAGAACTCGCCGGGCACGGTTGCGATCAAGTATAGCGAGCGTGTCCTACGGTGCGCGGGCTCGACGTAGCGGAATGCGCCGCGTCCGTCGGGCGTCAGCGCGACGCGCTTTTCATCGTGTGGCGCAGCACTCTTGTAGGGAGCTTGCACCAGCCAGCGGGCCGAGACCGCCGCATCGCTGACGACCCGGCCTGAAGGAACATGCAGAATGCGGATTGTCGTCACGGTCTGGCCGTCGACGAGCGTCGGCGGCTGGACGACCTGGAACGTGTAGTCCCATGGTCCTGCCGCGGCGGGGGTTGCCGCAAGCAGGAGCGATGCAGCGAGAGCGTACGCAGTTTTCGTCTTCATGTGTGTGTCCTCGTGGTCGCCGTGTCCCTTCGGGCACGGCTGTTCATCCGAATTTGCGGCACGTCGCACCGGAGGATTGGGAATTGCCGATCGATGACCGCCGCGCGAACAGTGCAAGCGCCGAGCGCAGGGCCGGACGCGCCGTCAATCGTCTGCGCCTCGCAACTCGCGACGGCGCGCCTATGCGACGTTGTGTTGAGGCGGCGGCGTCGGAGGCGCCAAGGAACGCTCGTTCACCGGGAAAAAGCGCACGAGGGCCAATGTCCGAGGGTGCGTCGGTTCCGAGATGGCGCTCGTCGGAATGTCGGCTGGCTGGCAAGCGCCGGCGGGGCAGTTTCCGGCCGTGCTGCAGCGCGGGCTGACGCACGTGTGAAGTTCACAGCTGTTACCGTCATCGGCGCACGGCGGGCAGGTACTCGCGACCACAGGCGCAGCGATGCCGCTGACGGTGAGCAGCGCCAGAAGGGCGAAGATCATTCTTCGCACTCGGGTCATCCACGTTCCCTCGTCCAGCTCCGCGACCTGCCAAGCACGCGCACTACTCCGCGGGCAGCGCCGGAGCGGGCTGAGTGGGCGCCGCGCTCGCCGATCTTGCATAAAGCCGGCGCACCTGCGGCCACTTCACGACTGCGTACAGCGCTGGGATCACGAGAAGAGTCAGCACTGTGGAAGAGATCATGCCGCCAAGCATGGGCACGGCGATGCGCTGCATGACCTCCGAACCGGTGCCCTCGTTCCAGAGCAGAGGCAATAGCCCGGCCATGATGGCGGTCACTGTCATGATCAACGGCCGCACACGCATGACCGCCCCCTCGACAATCGCTGCATGAAGCTCGCTCAGGGAGAGACCGCCCCCTTCCGCTTCCGCGCGTTCGACCGCGCGGCTAAGCGTTTGATCGAGATACAAGAGCATTACCACGCCGGTCTGCGCAGCAACGCCCGCAAGAGCGATGAACCCAACGGCGACTGCAACGCTGAAATTGAAGCCCATGCCGTAGATCAGCCATAGACCGCCGACCAGCGAGAAAGGCAGGACGAGCATGACTATCAGCGTCTCGGTCAGGCGGCGGAAGTTGAGGAAGAGCAGCAAGAAAATAGCCAGCAGTGTCGCCGGGACGACGATCTTGAACTTCTCTTTGGCACGCTCGAAATATTCGAATTGGCCGCTCCAGACCATGGTATAGCCGGTCGGAAGTCTGAGTTCCTTCGCGAGCCGCGCCTGCGCGTCGGCGACGTAACTGCCGATATCGCGGCCCTGGATGTCGATATAGACGTAGACGGCGAGCTGGCCGTTTTCCGTGCGAACCTGGGTCGGCCCCTGGCTGATGCGGATCTTGGCCACCTGCCCGAGCGGCACCATGCCGCCGTCGGGCGTCTGCACCAGAACGTTGCGGCTGATCGTGTCCGGGCTGTCGCGCAGTTCGCGCGGATAGCGCACCGTCACGGCATAGCGCTCACGTCCCTGGACCGCCATGGTCACCGGCTCGCCGCCCAGCGCCGAGACAATGACCTCCTGGAGATCACCGATCGTAATGCCGTAGCGCGCGAGCGCGGCGCGGTCGGGCTCGATATCGAGGTAGTAGCCCCCGATGACGCGCTCCGTGAAGGCGCTGCGGGTATCCGGCACCCGTCGTATGATTGTCTCCGCCTGCTTCGCTATGCGATCCAGCTCTTCCAGATTGTTGCCAAAGAGCTTTAGACCAAGAGGCGTTCGAATGCCCGTGGCGAGCATATCGATGCGCGCCTTGATAGGCATCGTGAAGGCGTTCGTCACACCCGGCAACCGCAAGGCTCGGTCCAGTTCATCTATGAGCCGTTCGACCGTATACCCGGGTCTCCAGGCGCTCTTGGGCTTGAGATTGATGATCGTCTCGAACATTTCCGTCGGTGCGGGGTCTGTCGCCGTCCCTGCGCGGCCCGCTTTGCCCAGCACCGACTCGACCTCGGGGAAGGCCTTGATGATCTTGTTCTGGAGCTGCGCGAGCTCCGCCGCCTTCGTGATCGATAGGCCGGGCAGGGTGACCGGCATGTAGAAAAGCGTGCCCTCGTTGAGGTTGGGCATGAACTCCGCCCCGGTCTTCATGACCGGATAGACCGACGCTGCGGCAATCGCGGCCGCGGCAACGAGGGTTGTCTTGCGCCAGCGCAGGACGCCATTGATGACGGGGCGGTAGAGCTTGTGCAGGCCGCGATTGATCGGGTTTTTCTCCTCCGGCGCGATCTTGCCCCGGATGAAGATGACCATGAGCGCCGGCACAAGCGTGACCGACAGGAACGCGGCCGCTGCCATCGCGAATGTCTTGGTGAAGGCCAAAGGCTTGAACATGCGGCCTTCCTGCGCCTCAAGCGCAAAGATCGGTAGGAACGAGACGGTGATGATGAGAAGGCTGAAGAAGAGCGAGGGACCGACCTCGGCGGCGGCTTCCACCAGAACGCCCAATCGCGATTTTTCGGGCGGCGCCCGCTCGAGGTGCTTGTGCGCGTTCTCGATCATGACGATCGCCGCGTCGACCATGGCGCCGATCGCAATGGCAAGGCCGCCCAGGCTCATGATGTTGGACCCGATGCCCAGCTGGTGCATAAGTAGGATCGAGATGAGGAGCCCGATAGGCAGCACCGCGATGGCCACCAGCGCGCTGCGCGCATGGAGCAGGAAGATGAAACACACCAGAGCGACGACAATGCTCTCTTCGATGAGTGTCACCCGGAGCGTGTCGATCGCGCGGTGGATAAGGTCCGAACGATCGTAGACCGGCACGATGCGCACGCCTTCCGGGAGGCTCTTGGATAATTCCGCGATGCGCTCCTTCACCTTCTTGATCACGTCAAGCGAATCCACGCCAAAGCGCTGAACGGCGATGCCGCTCACCGCCTCGCCTTCGCCGTTGAGCTCGGTCAGACCGCGGCGCTCATCGGGGCCGAATTCGATCCGCGCAACGTCTCGCAGCAACACCGGCGTTCCGCGGTCGGATTTGAGGACGATGATCTCGAGGTCGGCGGGGTTGCGGATGTAGCCGCGGCCGCGAACGACATACTCCGTTTCACTCATCTCCACGGCACGTCCGCCAACGTCCGCGTTGCTCTGGCGGATGGCCTGAATGACTTTTTGCAGCGAAAGTCCGTGCGCCTGGAGCTTGCGGGGGTCGACGATCACATTGAACTGGCGGACGAAGCCACCGACGCTGGCGATTTCGGCCACGCCCTCGGTTTTCGCCAGACCATAGCGGATGAACCAGTCCTGGATGCTACGGAGCTCGGCCAGCGATTTGTTCGCGCTGAGCACGACATACTGGAAAACCCATCCCACGCCCGTCGCGTCGGGTCCGAGGGTAGCCGTGGCACCAGCGGGCAGGCGCTTGGCGGCAACATTGAGGTACTCGAGAACGCGGCTACGCGCCCAATAGATGTCAGTACCGTCTTCGAAGATCACGTAAATGAACGACACACCAAACTGAGAGAACCCGCGCACGACCCGCGACTTCGGCACCGAGAGAAGCGCGGTTGAAAGCGGATAGGTGACCTGGTCTTCGACCACCTGCGGCGCCTGGCCGGGATACTCGGTGTAGACAATCACCTGGGTGTCCGAGAGGTCGGGGATCGCGTCGAGCGGAATGCGCGAAAGCGCATAGACGCCCATGGCCCCGACGACCGCAGTCCCGAACAGGACCAGGAAGAGGTTGCGCGCGGACCAGCGGATGAGGGCGGCGATCATTGCGGGCTTTCCTTCTTCTCGCCGGGCTTTTCGGCGTCGGGTTTCGCGCCAGCCTTGTTGATGAACGCACGCAGGGCTGCCTGCAGATTGCTTTCCGAATCGATGAGGAAGTTCGCCGCGATGACGACCTTCTCGCCTTCCTTCACGCCGTCGAGCACTTCGTGGTAGCTGTCCGCCTTGGCGCCGAGGCTCACGATTCGTGGCTCGAACCGGCCCTCGCCCCGCTCGACAAGGACGATCTGGCGGGTGCCGGAGTCGAGAACCGCAGACGCGGGAACCACCAGCGCATTCTTCGTCCCGACCGGCGCGACCACTTCGACAGTGGCGTACATGTCCGCCTTGAGTGCAAGATCAGCGTTCTCGAGCTCCACGCGGATGCGGCCGGTGCGCGTTGCCGCCGCAACGCTGGGGTAGATGAAGCTGACACGTCCGTTGAAAACGCGGCCGGGATACGCGGTCACGGTCGCACGGACGGGCTGGCCATCCTTGATCCAGGCGAGGTCTTGCTCGTAGACATCGCCGATCACCCACACGGTCGAATTGTCGGCGATGCGGAACAGCGCCTCGCCCGGCATTATGCGCATACCCTCGACTGCCTTCTTCTCCATGATAACTCCGTCGAGCGACGCCCGGACCGTGACATGCCGGGTGTGCGTGCGCTCGCGCACCAATCGCTGAATCTCGTCTTCGCCGACCCCGAGGTTGCGCATGCGCTGCAGCGCGGCGGCGGCGAGTGAGTCGTTGGGGCCGCGCCCGAGCCCACGCGCCGCAATGTATTCGTGCTGGGCCTGGCTGATCTCGGGGCTGTAGACCTCGATCAACAGCTGCCCCATCTTCACGCGCTCGCCCGTGCGCGACACATGAAGCCGCTCAATCCAGCCTTCGAAGCGGGGCGATACGACGATCTGCCGTCCTTCGTCGAACTGCACCGTGCCGGTTGCTCGGATCGTCCGCATGAGGTCGCGCGTCGAGACGGCCTCGGTCTGGACGCCGAGCTTCTGGACCTTGTCGATGCTGACTTTGACGACGTTTCCTTCTTCCTCGTCGCCCTCGTAGACGGGGATATAGTCCATCCCCATGCTGTCCTTCTTGGGCACGGGCGACGTGTCGGCGTAGCCCATCGGATTCTTGTAATAGAGAATCTTCTTGCCGGGCTTCTGCGGCGTGGCGCCGTCATCCTTCTTTCCGGGATCGTTCGGAGCCGCGGCGCCGCGAAACGAGATGTGCGGGGCCACGACTATGCCGGCGCCGATGCCGAACGAGAAAATCGCGGCGATGCCGATGGTGCGGACTAGTGAGCGTTTCATAGCTCTTCTCCGATCAAGCGTTCGATGGTGGCGAGTTTCTGGCGCTGCTCGACCTGTATCTTCAAAAGATCGAGCCGGGCCTGGCGCGCGCGCGACACGTTGTCGAGCACGGTGACGGAATCGATGCGCCGCGCTTCGTAGGCGGCAAGCGCGCCCTGCACGGCAACTTCCGAAGGGCCGACGATGCGGGTTCGAGTGAGCGCCTCGGTCCGCCGCAGCGCGGCCAGTGACCAGACGGCTTCCTCGAGCTCGCCGCGCAGCTTTAGGATCGCATCAGATAGCCCTGCTTCCGCTCCGCGGATCCGTGCTTCGGCTTCGCGCGCCTGGGCGGCTCGCCGCTCGAAAGCGAGCGGAACCTTGAACTCCAGCATGAACTCGTACCCGGAAAATCGCCGGTCGCGGTCCACGGCGGACACGCCGAGCATGGGGTCGGGATACCAGCTGCGCCGGACAAGTTCGCGATTGTTTTGCGCGATGCGGATCTCGCCACCGCGCGAGGCCAACTCCGGGCTTACGGCCCGCGCTCGGTCGAGAAGGCCGGGTACCGTAAGCTTGGCTGCTGCTGGCATGCCCCATAGGCGCACCGGGTTAGCGAGCGGCGCACCGAATGGCCGATCGAGCAGCGCATTGATCTGGCCAGCGAGCTGGCGCTTGAGGCCCTCCAGCGTTGCGAGCTCCGCATCAGTTTTGGCGCTCTCGATTTCTGCTTTGAGCGCGTCCTGTTGAGTGCCCAGACCCTCGCTATAGTGTCTCCGTGAAATTTCGGCGACCTTGCTAAGGAGGGCATTTACGGCGCTCGTGGCGCGAATGGCTTCATGCGCCGCGTAGTACCGCGCGAACAGCGACTTGAGTCGGGCGCGAACTTCGAGTTCTGCTTGCTGCGCCCTGCTTCTGGCCTGACTCGCTTCGATGCGCGCGATGTCACGCTGCAGGTCGAGCTTGCCCCACAGCACGAATTCCTGGATGACGCTGTAGGTCAGCATCCCGACCCGCCTCGGGCGCAGCGACCCTGGTCTTGTCGCAATATCCTCGATCTCGACGCGAACCGTAGGCTCCGGCAGGGCGCCGGCGGCATCGGCCTTGGCGAGGGCCGCCTGCGCTTCCAAGACTCGCATGGCGATCTCCGGAGTCTGCCGGCCCACCAGAGCAAGAAGCGATTCGACCGTCGCTCCCGGCGCGCCGTTGCCTGGGCGAGCCTGTTGTGCTGCGGACGGTCCAACTGCGAGCGCAATCGCAGTGATCCCGATGAGACAGGTGCGCCAGCTAGGCACGACTGATGATCCAGTCTGATTTTGCATGATCAGTATTTCCGCCCAAGAGCGGGCGAAAGCGAATGGGGTACGACGGGTGGGAGCCGCCGCGCGCGACAGCGGCAGTCGGGGTGTTACGCCCTGGGTGGACCCGTGTCCGGTGCGACGGTCAGCGTCGCAAATGCAGCTGTTGGTATGGACGCAAATCGAGATTTGCTGAAATGGGCTGCGGTCGTGAGCGGCGACGGCAAGGCGCAGCTCACGAAAGGAGCGCACGCACTGAGGCACAAGTCCGTCGTCTCGCATGCTCCTTTGGTCGCGGGAGCGGGATCGGCGCGGTCGCACGGGGACGTTGAGGCCGACATGTCGACCATGCGCTCGACACCGCACGGCGATGCCGCCAGGCAAGACGGCTTTGCCTGCCCGACCACCGGCACCAAGGACAGTGCCACAACCACAAGCGCGCTGAGGATGCGCAGCATCATGAAGCGAGATTACCCTAACTTGGCCGTTGATCTACAGTCATTTTCACGTGATGGGCGAAGCGTTTTGCCGCTGCCTCGGTCGTGCCGACCGCGGCCATGAGCAGTCTTAACCAGAGCGGGGCCTCAATCACATAAACAAGCGCCGATCGCGCCGGTCCGGATAGAGGTGAGCGACGAATTCGCCGTAGCCGTTGAAAATCTGCGTTGGAACCCGGCGATCTTCGCCGAGCAGCCTTTCTGTGGCCTGGCTCCATCGGGGATGCGAGACCTCAGGATTCACGTTGGCCCAAAAGCCGTACTCGGCCGGCTGGATGCGCTCCCAGAACGATGTGGGCCGCTCGGCGGTGAAGGTGAAGCGCACGATCGATTTGATCGACTTGAAACCGTATTTCCATGGGAGAACGAGGCGAAGCGGCGCGCCGTTCTGCTTCGCGATCGGCTTGCCGTAAAGACCGGTGGCAAGCAACGCGAGTTCGTTCGTCGCCTCCGCAAGGGTGAGCCCCTCCGTATAAGGCCACGGATACCAGCTCTGGAGCTGCCCTGGGGCAGCTTCCGGCAACTGGAACGTTTCCATGCGAACAAATTTCGCCGACGAGAGGGGCTCCGCGAGTTCTACCAGCGACTTCATCGGGAAGCCTGTCCACGGCACTGCCATGGCCCACGCCTCGACGCAGCGATGGCGATAGAGCCGTTCCTCGAGCGGAAGGCGGCGAAGCAGATCTTCGACGTCGAGGGTCGTCGGGCGCTGGACGAGTCCCTCGATGCGCACTGTCCAGGGCTGCACCGGCAGCGCCTGGGCGGCGTTAGCGATCGACTTGTGCGACCCGAACTCGTAGAAATTGTTGTATCCGATCGCGTGCCGTTCTTCGGTCAGACGACGATCAAGGACGAATCTATCGCTGTGTTGCGCAGGATAGAACGCCGCACCGGTCGTGTTTGGGCGTGCCGCCGATGGCGACAAACCGCTTTGCCGATGGCCCGCAAGGCCGAAGACCGCCGGCGCCGCCAGGATCGCGCCGCTGAGCCCGACTCCCGCCAAGAAGCGGCGCCGGTTTCGGAACACATGCTCCGGTGTTGCCGCCGACTCAGGAAGCTCCCAAGTGTGCTTCTTCTTGAAGAGCATGGTCAACGATTTCGAGCAAGATGGACGGTTGTAAGCAGGACGCCCGTGCCTCCGACGAGGGACCAGACCGGCCAGCGCAGCAGCCACACGATGAGAGGATCCCAAAGCGCAGGATGGAGAAACCGCTGGATGACAGCCTGGACGAGGTTGAGGCTGCCTACGTCGAGCGCGTACCAAATCTCACCAAGCGTGATCGCACTGTAGCGGCCGGACATTGCGAGGCTCGCAAGCTCGTAACCGCCCGCGCCGATAGCGACGATGATGAAGCCGAGACCCACTATCGCCACCCACGCGCCCGTGCGCCCCAGCGCGCGAACCGGTACGATATCCCTAGATGCGCTCATGATCGTCGCTTCGGACATTGCCTCGCCGTCGGAAGGCGTTGCGAACTGCCGGGATGCGTCGCCGTCCCGCCGCGCTAACAATCACGACTCAGGGCCAGGATTGGAAATGCCGCGGACTCATGGATTCGATGCAGCCGGCTCTATCGCCAAGTATGGATGCGGACACGCGGTGGCCGCGGACCATTGAATTGAGCCCGCACGGTGCCACGTGCCTCTTCGCCCATACCCCGCCTTGCCCATTGCGGCCCCACCGTGCTTTAAGGCGCGTTTGCACCTTGGGGGATCAACGGATGGCGGAAGAGCCGCTCCCGCCCGACATCGACAAGCTGAGCTTCGAGGACGCGCTGGCCGAGCTCGAGCGCATCGTGCGCGCGCTCGAAGAGGGCCGCGGCAAGCTCGAGGACTCGATCCGCGCCTATGAGCGCGGCGCGCTGCTGAAGCAGCACTGCGAGCGGAAGCTGCGCGAGGCCCAGGCCAAGGTCGAGAAGATCGTGATCGGCCCAGATGGCAGACCGGCGACCGAGCCCTTTGCCCGCAACTAGCCCCTCTTTTCGCCCGATGCCGGAATCGCCGCTTCCGATGGATGCGCTGAAATCCGCCATGGCGGAAGCCGCGGATGCGATCGAGCGCGAGCTCGACCGGTTGATCCCGTCGGGCGGCGGGCACGAGAAGCGGGTTTACGACGCGATGCGCTACGCCTGCCTCAACGGCGGCAAGCGGCTGCGCCCGTTCCTCGTGCTCGAAAGCGCCAAGCTCTTCGACGCGCCGCGCCCGCGCGCGCTGCGCACCGCGGCGGCCATCGAGTTCGTGCACTGCTATTCGCTGGTCCACGACGATCTGCCGGCGATGGACGACGACGATCTTCGCCGCGGCCGGCCGACCACCCACAAGCAATTCGACGAGGCGACCGCGATCCTCGCCGGCGACGCGCTGCTGACGCTCGCGTTCGAGGTGCTCGCGCATCCCGACACGCACCCCGAGGGCGCCGTGCGCGCCGAGCTGGTCGCGGCGCTCGCGGCCGGTGCCGGCGCCGCCGGCATGGTCGGCGGCCAGATGTTCGACCTCGAAGCCGAGCAGCGCGGCAAGACGTTTTCGCTCGCCGACATCACGCGCCTCCAGTCGATGAAGACCGGCCGCCTCATCCGCTTCGCGTGCCAGGCCGGCGCCATACTCGGGCAAGCGCCGGCAGCGGCGCGGACGGCCCTCGCCGCCTATGCCGAGGATCTCGGCCTCGCTTTCCAGATTGCCGACGATCTCTTGGATGCCGAGGGCACCGAGGCCGAGGTTGGGAAGAAAGTCGGCAAGGATGCAGCCGCCGGAAAAGCGACGTTTATCACTCACTTAGGACCCGAAGGTGCGCGCAAACGCGCCGCCGCGCTGGCTTTACAAGCGGCCCGGCATCTGGATTTATACGGATCGAAGGCTCAAATACTTTCGAGCGTTGCGCAGTTCGTCGTAGAACGGCGGGCTTGAGCGTACGTAAAGACTCCACAGAAATCGGCGCCGGGGACTTGGGTACGGGAGATAGAGCATTGGCTGAAAGCAGAACTCCGTTACTCGACCGCGTACGCAGCCCCGCAGAACTGCGCAGACTAGACCCCAAACAGCTCCGGCAGTTCGCCGACGAATTGCGGATCGAAACCATCGATGCCGTGTCCAAGACCGGCGGCCATCTCGGCGCCGGGCTGGGCGTCGTCGAGCTCACGACGGCCGTCCACTACCTCTTCAACACGCCCGACGACATCCTGGTCTGGGACGTCGGCCATCAATGCTATCCTCACAAGGTTTTGACCGAGCGGCGCGACCGGATTCGCACGATCCGGCAGGGCGGCGGCCTTTCGGGCTTCACCAAGCGCTCGGAGAGCAGATACGACCCGTTCGGCGCCGCGCACAGCTCGACCTCGATCTCGTCGGGCCTGGGCTTCGCGGTCTCGCGCGATCTCCAGGGCAAGAAGAACAACGTCATCTGCGTGATCGGCGACGGCGCCATGAGCGCCGGGATGGCCTACGAGGCGATGAACAACGCGGGCGCGATGGACTCGCGCCTGATCGTGATCCTGAACGACAACGACATGTCGATCGCGCCGCCGGTGGGGGCGCTCTCGGCCTATCTCTCGCGCCTGATCTCGTCGCGGAGCTACCGCTCGATCCGCCATCTCACCAAGATCATCGCCGAAAAATTCCCGCGGCCGCTGCGCAAGGCGGCCGAGCGCGCCGAGGAATATGCGCGCGGCCTGCTCACCGGCGGCACGCTCTTCGAGGAGCTCGGCTTCTACTACGTGGGCCCGATCGACGGGCACAATCTCGACCACCTCATCCCGGTCCTCCGGAACGTGCGCGACGACAAAGAGGGCGGGCCGATCCTCGTCCACGTCGTCACGCAAAAGGGCAAGGGCTATCCGCCGGCCGAGAGCTCGGCCGACAAATATCACGGCGTGAACAAGTTCGACGTCATCACCGGCCAGCAGGTGAAGTCGCCGGCCAACGCGCCCACCTACACCAAGGTGTTCGCCGAGGCCCTCATCAAGGAAGCGAAAAAGGACGAGCGCATCGTCGCCATCACGGCCGCCATGCCGTCCGGCACGGGCCTCGACCTCTTCGCCAGGCACTTCCCGAAGCGCTGCTTCGATGTCGGCATCGCCGAGCAGCACGCGGTGACGTTCGCGGGCGGGCTCGCCGCCGACGGCATGAAGCCGTTCGCCGCGATCTACTCCACCTTCCTTCAGCGCGGCTACGACCAGGTCGTCCACGACATCGCGATCCAGCAATTGCCGGTGCGCTTCTGCATGGACCGCGCCGGCCTCGTCGGCGCCGACGGCCAGACCCATGCCGGCTCGTTCGACGGCGCTTATCTCGGCTGCCTGCCCGGCTTCGTGCTGATGGCGGCCGCGGACGAGGCCGAGCTCGTGCACATGATCGCGACGCAGGTCGCGATCGACGACCGGCCCTCGGCCGCGCGCTATCCGCGCGGCGAAGGGACCGGCGTGGACATGCCGCAAGAGGGCGTGCCGCTCGCGATCGGCAAGGGCCGCATCATCCGCGAAGGCAACGCGATCGCGATCCTCTCCTACGGCACTCGCTTGGCCGAGGCCCTGAAGGCCGCCGACGAGCTGGCCGCGCGCGGCCTCTCGACGACGGTGGCCGATGCGCGCTTCCACAAGCCGCTCGACACCGATCTCGTGGCGCGGCTCGCGCGCGAGCACGAAGTGTTCATCACGGTCGAGGAAGCCGCGATCGGCGGCTTCGGCGCGCATGTGCTGCACTATCTCGCGCATGCCGGCCTGCTCGACCGCGGCCTGAAGATCCGCCCGATGGTGCTCCCCGACAAGTTCCAGGAGCACGACAAGCCCGAGAAGCAATACGAAGAGGCGGGCTTGAACGCGAAGCACATCGTCGCGCAAGCGCTGCTTGCGCTCGGCGCCGAAGAGAAGGCGGCGGTGATCAGGCCGGTGCGGGCGTAGGGGTTCGGACAGCCTGCTCACCTCCCATCGCGGCAAAGGCGGCGATGGGTCCCTCATAGGAGCGCGCAATTTCTTCTCTCTCCCACGAAGTGGGAGAGAAGGGGCCCATTCGCGTCTTCGCGAATGGGAAGTGAGGGCAATGGCGCCCGAACGCTGGACTCAGCGGTGCCGAAGTTCGAGCAATCGTTCTTCGATCGCGAGATGAACGTGATCGAGGACCGCGGCAATGTCGTGAAGCACCTCATGCGTCGGAATCCGCATCACGCGGTAGCCACAGCGCTCGAGACAGCGCGTGCGTGCGGCATCGTAAGCGGCGGACTTGGCGTGTTGATCACCGTCGATCTCGATCACAAGGCGCGCGGCGACGCAGATAAAATCGGCGATGTACGGACCGATCGGCACCTGGCGCCGGATCTTGAATCCGCCGAGACGGCGATTGCGCGTGCGGCTCCAGAATTGGCGCTCGGAGTCGCTGGGAGCCCTGCGGAACTGCCGCGCGCCCTCGATCGGCGTGCGGGGATCGGCCTCGATCGCGGCGCGCTTCGCACCAATGTTCTTCGCCCGCATTTCCCACGGCAGGCGAGGCTTGCTTTCGGAGGATTGCATGGTAGTGGGTCAGTTTGAATGAGCGCCCCCATTGACATTGCGGTGCCGGCCCCCGGCCTCCATATTCCAGGGCATGGCACAGAAGCGCCTCAAGAGGCCCCGCGATCCGCTCGCACTGGCGAAGCTGGTGGGCGATATCGCAACGGGCGAAGTTCAAGACAGTGCTCCAGATAAACGCGACCCGGCTGCCGTAGAATTGGGCCGGCGTGGTGGTTTGAAGGGCGGCAAGGCTCGGTGGGCTAACCTCACCCCGGACCAGCGATCTGAAGCCGCTTCCCTTGCCGCTCAGGCTCGGTGGCGAAAAAAGAAATCCTAAGCTGCCGAAGCCGCCTCCAGCTCGGCAATGTCCATGTTGAAATCGAAAGAAATCTGGATCGCAGGCGCTTCTGCGTGCGCATCGTTGTAGCTATCGACGTCGGTCTTTAGTTGGCGGCAATCGCCCACAATGGCCCGCCGCCTCTGCTGAAAAGATAGCTGCATGTGCTGGCGGCTCGCCGTGCGAATGTCGTCCCACTCGGTGAATAGCTCGCCCTGGCGGCGAATAGTCGCCGGATGCAGCAAGCGAACACGCCGACCCTTCTTGTCCCAGTAGTATTCCTCTCGCATCGCCTCTGCGATGTCTTCGGCGCACTTGTTCAGAACTGCCGCCGCCGGCATATCCCATCGGTCTGTTTCAATCGCCCAGGCCGCAATCGTCTTGGCAGATGCGGGCCAAGGGCGCTCGGCCGAGCGATACTCCTGAACTATCTGCTGCATCTGCTTTACGTACGTTGCCATGCGAGCCTCCTAAATCTCTACGGGCGCGTGACGGCCGTAGCCGTCTGTCAAAGCTGTTTCGATTAAGATGTGACGGACGCGAGCCTGAAACTTCTTGAAAAGCTCCGGCCGCCTGATTTTGCGTTGGAGTTGCCCAGCAACAATCCCCGGATGGCGCCTCATAAGCCGCGAAAATCCGATAAAGCTTGTGGTGGGGTACATCGGATCGTGCCTGACTATGAAATCCATCAGCGAGGCTTGCGGCACACAGAACTGTGCAGCCGCCTTGTTTGCTGCTTTCTCGGCTTCATCCTGACTATCCATCTGTCCAGACTCGAAATCGTCGATTACGATTCGGTCTTTGCCATCACCACGCAACACATGCTCGCATTCGTGCCTCAGGTTGAACCAAAATCGGTCAATGAAATCGCCTTTCATTGTTAGGCCGATTATTGGCGCCTTGGCTTCATCCGTCCAAAAGCAAACACCGTCGATCTTGCTCCCAGGGATCGGTTCTACAACGATGAGCCGCACGCCGCAGTCTGACAAAACCTTCGGGACATGCCGGATTTCTTCCGGCTCGGTCATAAGCAGTTCAAGTTTCGGGATCGCGGCCCGCAACTTGGCTTCGGAATACTTCGCAACCTTGTGGGCATCAGCGAGTTGCTTGACGCGGAACAACCACGCAAGTTGCAAGTCAGTCAGATCCGACTGCTGGTAATTTCGCCTGGCGGCGTGTGTGAGCCTCGGTGCATCGTCCACGGCCGAAATTCCAAAAAACTCGAATACGCGTTTCTCTAGAACCTCGAAGTTTTCCGACGCTTGTATCCAGCCCCGCTTGATCATTTCGCGCACCGGAAAGTTCTCGCGCAATCTGGCTTCGCGCGAGATTAGCTCGACGGTTTCCGACTGTGGCGTGCGCCCAAGCTGATAGGCGGTCTCCAAGTTCAGCCAAAGCTGCGGGCTAGTCCCAAGCGCAGCCGCAATCTCGCGCGCGGTCTCAGGCGTGATTGCGCGCTTGCCGAGAATGATTTCATTCACGACGCGAGGCTGGCGACGGATGATTTCCGCAAACTCGGTCTGCGTCCAACCGCGCGCCTCTAGTTCGTCATTCAGATATTCCCCAGGCGGGAACACCTCTGCGGGCTTTCTCTCCATGCTCTGTCCTCCCCCTCGTTAGTGGTAGTCCTCAATTCCGACGGCGAGCACCTTCTTGTTTCGCCCCTCTCCTTTGAGCTCCAAAATGAGACGCCATTGGTCGTTGAGTCGTATCGAACGCTGATGAGACCTATCGCCTTCAAGCTTCTCGAAATGCAGTCCCTTAGAGGCGTAGAGATCGCGTTCATCGTTCGCCGCTCGCAGAAACTGCATCTTCTTCCGAAACGATTTGACGATGGCCTGCGAGAATCCGCCCGTGAACCGGGGATCGGTTTCCAGCCGATCTAGGTCCGCGTCGGCAAACTCCACTTCCATCTTCGTTCCCCTTATATACGCTTCTGGGGGCGATTTCAATACCACTATACCACCATACGGGAAAATGATTTGACATTCAAGCGCGCTCATGCATAATGGTCAGTATGAATCGGCTGACCACAGAGAAGCGCGCGACAATCCTCGGCATGATGGTCGAGGGCGTTTCGATCCGCGCGATCTCGCGGATGACGGGCGCCAGCAAGAACACAATCGTCAAGCTGCTTCGCGATGCGGGCCAGGCGTGCGCCGACTACCAAGACAAGGCGCTTCGCGGCCTCACGTGTCAGCGCCTCCAGCTCGATGAGATTTGGAGCTTCGTCTACGCGAAGCAGAAGAATGTCCCGAATCACAAGTGGGGCGAAGCCGGCGACGTTTGGACATGGACGGCTATCGATGCGGACACCAAGCTAATCGCCTCTTGGATGCTCGGGGATCGCAGCGCGGACACGGCGCGGGCCTTCGTCAAGGATTTGGCCGAACGGCTCGCGCATCGCGTTCAACTGACCACGGACGGCCTGCCGCATTATCGTGTTGCCGTGGATCGCGCGTTCGGCGGCGAGATCGACTACGCCATGCTCGATAAAATCTACAAGTCGGCGAAGGGCATGCCCGAAGGCAAGTATAGCCCCGGCGAGTGTGTCGGCGCGAAGAAAAAGACGATGAAGGGCAATCCCGATCCGGCGCACATTTCGACCAGCTACGCGGAACGCATGAACCTCGATATCCGCATGGGCCTTCGGCGCGTCACGCGCCTAACGAATGCGTTCAGCAAGAAGGTCGAGCATCATTTCTTCGCGCTGGCGATCTACTTCATGCACTACAATTTCGTTCGCATCCATCAAACGCTCCGCGTCTCGCCGGCAATGGCGGCGGGCGTCACGGATCGCTTGTGGGAGCTTCGCGATATCGTCGCCATCGTCGAGGCGTGGGAAAGGATGGAAGAATCAGCGCCGGAGGCTAGGACTTGAAACTGACCGGGAACAATACATGAAACTTGCGCGCGGCGCCGGTAGCAACGGCAGCGCCGGCCCTCACTTCCCATCGCCGCTAAAGAAGCGGCGATGGGCCCCTTCTCTCCCGCAAGCGGGAGAGAGAAGAGGGTGCGTGCGCTGCCTTATCTCTCCCTCGAACTGGGAGAGACGGCGCCCGCGTGCGGGACGACCGGAAGCGAGGTCGGCGGGCGCGCCTTTCCTCCCGCATCCCGGCGACTATATTCCCCGGCTCCATGCCTGAAGCCATTGCCATTGCCGCGCCGGGCCAGGCGCCCGCGCGTCGCGGCATTCTGCGCGCCGAGCTGGGCGCGACGGTGAAGCTCGCCTTGCCGATGGCGCTGACGCAGCTCGGGCAGATCGCGATGCTGACCACCGACGTGCTGCTGGTGGGGCGGCTCGGCGCGGAGGCCGTGGCCGCGGTGGCGCTCGGCGTGAACTTCTTCTTCCTGCTGTTCATCGTCGGCATGGGGATCGTGACGGCGACGGCCCCGCTGGCGGCGCAGGCGCACGGCGCGGGCGATGCGCGCGGCGTCCGCCGCGTGACGCGCATGGGGCTCTGGGCCGGGCTCATCGTGGGCCTCCCGTCGAGCTTGGTGCTGGCCATGGGCGAGCCGGTCTTCCTCGCCATCGGCCAGGACGCGAAGCTCGCCGCGCTCGCCGGCGAATACCTTTCGACCCTTCTCTGGTGCAGCGTGCCGGCGATCTGGCTGATCGTGCTGCGCAACTTCGTCTCGGCCTTGAACCGCCCGCGCTCGGCGCTGTGGGTGATGCTGGCCGGCATTCCGCTCAACGCGGCGCTGGTCTACGCCCTTGTCTTCGGGCGCCTCGGCCTGCCCGAGTTGGGCATCGCCGGCGCCGGGCTTGCCACGACGCTCGTGCAGATCGCGATGGTCCTGTTCCAGGCCGCCGTGGCGGTGTGGGGCAGGCCCTTCCGCGACTACCGCATCCTCGCGCGCTGGTGGCGCGCGGATTGGGCGAGGCTCAAGCAGATCTTCGCGCTCGGCGCGCCGATCTTCGTGTCGTTCCTGCTCGAGGCGGGCGTGTTCATCGCCGCCGTCGTGCTGATGGGCTGGCTCGGCACCGTGCCGCTTGCCGCGCACCAGATCGCGGTCCAGATCGCGTCCGTCACCTTCATGGTGCCGTTCGGCATCGCGCAGGCGGCGACCGTGCGCGTCGGCCACGCGGTCGGACGCGGCGATGCGGCGGGCGCGCGCCGCGCCGGCTGGGTCGCGGTCGTGCTCGGCACGGCGTTCATGGGCCTCATGGCGATCCTGCTCTTTGCGACGCGCTTCGATCTGCCCGCGCTCTTCCTCGACCCGGCGAAAGCGAGCGGCCCCGAGGTGATCGCGCTGGCGGCGCAGCTCCTCGTCTTCGCGGCGCTGTTTCAGATGGCCGACGGCGCCCAGGCCATCGCGATGGGCTCGCTGCGCGGCATGAGCGATGCCCGCATCCCGATGCTGCTGGCGGCGCTGAGCTATTGGGTGATCGGCTTCACGCTCGCCTACATGCTCGGCTTCGCCGCCGGCATGGGCGCCCCCGGCATCTGGATCGGGCTTTCCGCGGGCCTCGCCTGCGCCGCGGTCCTCCTCGGCGCGCGCTTCCGCCGCCTGTCGCACCGGGGCTATGTTCCCGTGGTGAAAACGTCTCACACGTAGGGGCGCGCTGCGCGCGCCCTTCTCTCCGCAGTCGAGGCCTCGTCCTGTGGCCGCAGGGCGCGCGCAGCGCGCCCCTACGCTCCAAACGCCGCGCGAATATGCCCAAGCAACGCGTGGATCAGCTTCTCGTCGAGCGCGGCTTGGCGGAAAGCCGCGCGCGGGCGCAGGCGCTCGTCATGGCCGGGCTCGTGTTCAGCGGCGAGACGCGCATCGACAAGCCCGGCGCGACGCTTGCCGCCGGGGCCCCGCTCGCGGTCAAGGGGAAGCCACATCCCTGGGTCTCGCGCGGCGGCGTCAAGCTTGCCCGCGCGCTCGAGCATTTCGCTATAGATCCCGCCGGCGCGCTGTGCCTCGATATCGGCGCCTCGACCGGCGGGTTCACCGAGGTGCTGCTCGCGAAAGGCGCCGCCAAGGTCTACGCGGTCGATGTCGGCCACGGCCAGCTCGATTGGTCGCTGCGCCAGGACAAGCGCGTCGTGGTGCTCGAGTGCACCAACGCGCGGCATCTGACGCGCGAGCATGTGCCCGAGCCCGTCGACCTCGTCGTCTGCGATGCGAGCTTCATCGGCCTGCGCACGGTGCTGCCCGCTCCGCTCGCACTAGTGAAGCCTCGCGCGGCGCTGGTGGCGCTGATCAAGCCGCAATTCGAGGCCGGGCGGGACAAGGTGGGGAAAGGCGGCATCGTCCGCGACGAGGCCGTGCGCGCCGAGGTGTGCGCGACAGTCTGCGCCTGGCTTGCCGCCCTCCCGGGCTGGCAAGTCCTCGGCATCGTCCCGAGCCCGATCGAGGGCGCCGACGGCAACAAGGAATTCCTGATCGCGGCCCGCAGGTCTTAAGGCACGTGGCGCCGCGCACTCTTCCCCGTCATCCTGTCAGGATGACGCCTTTCACTTCGCTGTCTAGTTTCCTTGCTGCATGAAGCCGGACACCGACATCGAGCTCGCGATCGACGCGCTCGGCGCGCGCGGCGACGGCATCGCGGCGTTCGAGGGCGAGCGCGTGATCGTGCCGTTCGGCGCGCCGGGCGACCGCGTGAAGGCGCGGCTCGCGCGCGACAAGGAGGGGCGGCTCTTCGGCCGCATCCGCGCGATCCTGGCACCGGGATCGGCGCGCGCGGAGCCGCCCTGCCCGCATTTCGGCGACCACCCGGCCGGCGGATGCGGCGGCTGCGCGCTGCAGCATCTCGGCGCCGAGGCCTATCGCGGATGGAAGCGCGCCCAGCTCGAAGCGGCGCTGGCGCGCCACGGCATTCCCGCGGACGTTATCGAACCCATCGCCGTCTCGCCGCCGGCCAGCCGCCGCCGCGCCGATCTCGCCGCCTCGCGCAAGAAGGAGGGCGTCGTGCTCGGCTTCAGCGCGCGCGGCAGCCACCGCGTCGTCGACCTCGCCGAATGCCATGTGGTGCGCCCGAGCCTGGCCGCGCTGTTCCAGCCGCTGCGCGAGCTGCTGACGCCGCTGATGAAGCCCGGCGACGGCGCCGAAGCGCGGCTCGCCGCCAGCGACAGCGGCGCCGACCTGCTCCTGGTCACCGCCATCGAGATCGGCCTCGGCGCGCGCGAGCGCATCGCGAGCTTCGCGGCACGCCACGATGTGGCGCGCGTCGCGCGCGCGCATCCCAAGCGTCCCGGCGTCGAAACGCTGATCGAGCAGCGCCCGGTGCGCGTGGTGCTGGGCGGCGTGCCGGTGCCGCTGCCGCCCGGCGCATTCCTGCAGGCGACCGCCGAGGGCGAGGCGGCGCTCGCCGCGTTCGTGTGCGAGGCCGCCGCTGGCGCCCGGCACGTCGCCGACCTCTATGCCGGCATCGGCGCCTTCACCTTCCCGCTCGCCGCCACGGGGGCGAGGGTGCACGCCGTCGACTCGGGCCGCGCAGAGATGGCCGCCGTCGAGCGAGCGGCGCGCGCCGCCGAGCGAAACGCGGTCTCTGTCGAGCCACGCGACCTCGAAAAACGGCCGCTCGAAGCCGACGCACTCGGCGCGTTCGACGCGGCGATCTTCGATCCGCCGCGCGCCGGTGCCGCCGCGCAAGCCAAACAGCTCGCGGCCTGCAAGATCGGGCGCGTGATCGCCGTTTCGTGCAACCCCGGCACGTTCGCGCGCGACGCCCGGCTATTGCTCGACGGCGGCTTTCGGCTCGCGCGCGTCAAGCCGGTCGACCAGTTTCTCTGGTCTACCCACTTGGAACTGGCCGCTTTATTCCTACGTTGATGATGCTCGGTGGCTGCCAAGCGAGGCGGCCCGGAGTGCCGGATGGGTGGTTAGTTAAAGGCGGGTTTGCCGCACCCCTCCCCCAAGCCCTTGCTTTTCGATTGGCAAACCCTTGGCTTCTCTGGTAAATCATCGCGAGCCCTCGTGAGAAGGCGCCGACCGGGAGAAGCCGAACGAGAACGGCTAGCGGCGCCAAGCGGTGTGTGACGAGGGCAGACGGTCCGCATAACAGCGTTGAGACCGCACTGAGCGCAACGGAGCCATTGTCGGAGTTCTTCGAGAACGGACGGCCGCTCGCCTGTGGGGCCGCGGCGCGCCTCTTCTGCGGGAGTACGGCTCGCGCACGCCGCACCGTGTCCAAGAGCAAGGAAAACTGGTCAATTACAAAGGATTAGGTTCATGCGCCGACGGGGCAGAGGCAACAATCGCAAGCCGGGCCATCACCATCACCACCATCACCACCAGGGCCGCAACCAGACCTTCGACAGCAACGGCCCGGGGGTGCGGCTGCGCGGCACTGCGCACCAGATTTACGAGAAATATCTGATGCTTGGCCGCGATTCCACGGCCTCCGGCGACCGCATCATGTCGGAGAACTATTTCCAGCACGCGGATCACTACTACCGCATCCTCCTCACCAACCAGGGACCGCTCGAGCAGTTCCAGGAGCGCCAGGAGGGTCAGGAGCAAGGGCTGGAAGCCGAGACCAGCGGCTTTGGCCAGGTCGAGCAGCCGGTTGCGGCCGAGGGTCAGCAGCCGCAGCCCGCCTACGGCAGCACCGTGCCGCAGAGCCAGGGCTTCAACGGCGGCGGCCCGAGCCAGGGCACAAGCCTGCCGGGCGCCAGCCAGCCGCGCGGCGAGGGCCCGCGCGAGGGCCGTGGCGACGGCGAAGGCCGCGACGGGCAAGGGGGCCAGCAACACCACGGCTTCCGCCGCGACCGCTTCAATCGGCGCTTCCGCAACCGCGATGACCGGCCCTACCAGGATCAGGGCGGCGGCGACCGGAGCGACCGCGGCGAACGCAATGATCGCGGCGAGCGGCGCGAGGGACGCGATCAGCGCGAGGACCGCCAGCAGCGCGATGGCGGCCGCGACCGCGATCAGCGCCAGCAGCGCCCAACCGAGGACGAAGCGTTCGAGCCGCCGGCGTTCTTGAAGGCCGAACGGCCGTCCGGCGAGACGCCGCCGCGCGATCCGTTCAACCGCGACGACGAACAGCGCTAAACCCAATTCCGAGGCGAAAGCGCGCCGCCGGCATCCCCGGCGGCTTCAAGCAAGGCCGAGCGCTGCACCCAGCGCCACAGGGCCGCCCTCGATCACGCGTGCATAGACGCCCATCTCGACATGGCCGAAATGGTCGGCGAGCGCCTGGAGCACGCGCGCATCGCGAACGGCGGTGGCGGGATTCACCTCCGTGGCGGCGCAGCGCTCGATTGCATCGATGGCCGCCAGGCGCGCGTTGCCGAGCGTGAGAGACCGTCCCGCCCAACCGCGCTCGGCCCAGGGCGCAGCGCCCTCGACGTAAAAATTGGCGCGGAATCGCATCGGCTCGAGCGCCGTTCCCAGCGCCGCTCCGACCGCGCGCACACTCGCCAAGTTGACGAGCGAGACGAAGGGCGCGTCGACGTCGGTCAGCATCGTCCCGACCCCGGCCGCCACGAGCGCCACCGCCCTTCCGACCTCGGCCGCCACCTCGCGCCCGGCCGCCTCCTCGAGCCGCGCGCGGTCCGCCGGCATTTCGGGAACTCCGCGCGCAATCTCGCGCCCGCCGGCGCTCAGCGCGAGGATGCCGCTCGCGTCGTCGTAGCGGGCGGCGAGCCGCGCCGCCGATGCATGGCGCACCAGCGCCACGCAGCGCGATTTGGGCCTCCAGCCCGGTGCGGGCGGCGGCGCGCCCGGCTCGGCCGGGACGAATGCGTAGCGGCGATCGTTGAGGATGCCCCGGCCCGGCGCCAGCTCGACGCCATCGAGCGTTTCGCCGGCCAGCGATTTCACCGGGTAGCGGTGAATGCCGACGAGCCGCACGCGCTCAGATCCGGCCTTCCTCGACGCCGTGGCAGGCGACCTCTGCCCAGCCCTTGCCGGCGCGGCTCCGCTTGAGCTCGGGCCGCTCGGTGCGGCAGCGCTCGTTGGCGAAGGGGCAGCGCGGATGGAACGCGCAACCGGGCGGCGGGGCGAGCGGGTTCGGGACCTCGCCCGCGAGCGGCTCGCGATCGCGCCTGGGCTTCAAGGGATCGGGGATCGTCTCCAGCAAAAGGCGCGTGTAGGGGTGGCGCGGCGCCGCGAACAGCGTTTCGGCCTCCGCCGTTTCGGCGATGCGCCCCAGATACATGACCGCGATGCGGTCGGCCATGTGGCGCACGACGGCGAGGTTGTGGCTGATGAAGAGGTAGGTGAGTCCCATCTCGCGCTGGAGGTCGCGCATCAGGTTGAGGATCTGCGCCTGCACCGAGACGTCGAGCGCCGAGGTGGGCTCGTCGCAGAGCAGCAGCCGCGGCCGGCTCGAGAGCGCGCGCGCGATCGAGATGCGCTGGCGCTGCCCGCCGGAGAACTCGTGCGGATATTTCTCGCCGTCGATGGCCGCCAGCCCCACATGCGCCAGCAGCTCCGCCACCTGGCGCTCGATCTCGCCGCGGTCCTTGACGAGGCCGAACGCGCGGATCGGCTCGGCGATGATGTCGCGCACGCGCCAGCGCGGATTGAGGCTCGCCATCGGATCCTGGAAGATCATCTGGAGCTGGCGGCGGATGTGGCGGCGCTGGGCGGCGTCCCTGGCCTGCACTGTGTCTAGGCCGTCGATGCGGATCGTGCCGAAGGTCGGGCGGTAGAGACCCGCCACGAGCCGTGCCACGGTCGACTTTCCGCAGCCCGACTCGCCGACGATCGCGAGCGTGCGCCCCGAGGGAATCGCGAAGCTAACGCCGTCGACGGCCTTGAGAAGCCGCGGGCGCTTGGCGCCGAGCAGACGCTCGACCCACGGCGCCATCACCCGGAAATAGCGCGCGAGGCCCTCGACCTCGAGCAGCGGCCGGCCGGCGCCGGCGGCGGGCTTTTCGGGCAGGCGGCCGGCCTCAGGCATGCGCCTTCTCCCAGCGCCGGTCGTATTGGAAGCAGGCGCTGCGCGTCTCCTCGGTGGTGTAGAGCTCGGGCCGCTCGGCGCGGCAGAGATCGCGCACATAGATGCAGCGCGGCGCGAACGCGCAGCCGTGCGGCACCGCGCCTGGACGCGGCATCGCGCCCTTGATCTGCGGCAGCTTGTCGAGCCGGCGCTCGACCGTGGGGATCGATCCCATGAGCCCGGCGGAATAGGGATGCTTCGGGCGCCGGACAACTGCTGCGACCGGCCCGAGCTCGGCGATGCGCCCGGCATACATGACCGCGACGCGGTCCGCGGTTTCGGCGATGACGCCCATGTCGTGCGTGATCAGCAGCACGGCGGTGCGGTGCTCGCGGCAGAGCCGCTTCAAGAGCGCGATGATCTGCGCCTGGATCGAGACGTCGAGCGCCGTCGTGGGCTCGTCGGCGATCACCAGCACCGGCTCGGCGCAGAGCGCCAGCGAGATCACGACGCGCTGGCGCATGCCGCCGGAAAACTCGTGCGGATAGGCGTTCAAGCGGCTCTCCGCCGCCGGGATGCCGACCTGCTTAAGGAGATCGACCGCGCGCGCCTCGGCCTGGCGGTTGGTGAGGCTGGTGTGGGTCTGGATCGTTTCGACGAGCTGGCGGCCGATCGTGTAGAGCGGGTTCAGCGAGGTGAGCGGGTCCTGGAAGATCGTGCCGATGCGCGCGCCGCGGATCTTGCGCAGCTCCTCGCGCGGCAGATTGTCGATGCGCCGGCCCTCGAGGGTCACCGTGCCGCCCGAGACGTGCGCGGGCGGCTCGAGCAGGCCGATGATCGCGAGGCCGGAGATTGACTTCCCCGCGCCCGATTCCCCGACCAGTCCGAGCACTTCGCCCGGCGCGATGTCGAACGACACGCCGTCGAGGATGATCAGGATTCCGCGCCGCGTCGGGATCTCGACCCTCAGATCGCGCACCTCGAGGAGGGCCATCGCGCTACCGGAGCTTGGGGTTGAGGGCGTCGCGCAGCCAATCGCCGAGGAGGTTCACGGCCAACACCAGCACGGCAAGCATGATGCCCGGAGAGACCGTGATCCAGAGATCGCCGGAGGAGAGGTAGTCGTTGCCGATCTGGATCAGCGTGCCGAGCGAAGGCTGCGTCTTCGGCATGCCGACGCCGAGGAACGACAGCGTCGCTTCGGTGATGATCGCGACCGCGAGGTTGATCGTGGCGATCACCAGCACCGGACCCATGGCATTCGGCAGAATGTGGCGCCAGAGGATGCGCCAGGGCCGGACGCCGATGATGCGCGCCGCGTTGACGTAGTCCTTGGTGCGCTCGACCAGCACCGCGCCGCGCACGGTGCGCGCATATTGCGGCCAGAACGCGAGGCCGAGCGAAAGGACGATGACCGGCACCGCGATCGCGTCGTGGTCGAAGGGCAGAATCTTGTTGGCGATGAGCCCGCGCACGACGCCGTCCAGCGTGAGCGCGATGAGGAAGGCGGGAAAGGTGAGCTGCACATCGGCCGTGCGCATCAGCGCCGCGTCGAGCGCGCCGCCGGTGTAGCCGCTGACGAGGCCGATCGTGACGCCGATCGCCATCGCCAGCAGCACCGACGCGAAGCCCACCACGAGCGAGAGGCGCGTGCCGTAGAGGATCGCCGAGTACATGTCGCGGCCCTGGTCGTCGGTGCCAAGCGGAAAGGTCCACTCGCCGCCGAAGAAGACGGGCGGCCTCATCGCGACGCCGAGATCGAAATTGGCGGGATCGTAGGGATTCTGGATCGCTATCAGGGGTGCCGCGAAGCAGGCGGCGAAGATGATGGCGGTGACGATCGCTGCGGCGACCGTCACCTTGGAGGAGCGGAAACTGTGGAAGACATCGCTGCTCGCGAAGTCGCGCCAGGCACGCACGAAGCTAGGTCCGAGCGCCATGTCAGGCCGTCCGCGTCGCGGCCTGCGCCGTGCGCAGCCGCGGATCGATCGCGAAGTAGAGGAGATCGACCAGGAGATTGATCGTGACGAACAGGAATCCGATGAGCGCCAGGTAGGCCGACATCACCGGCATGTCGGCCGAATAGACCGAGGTGACGAAGAGCTGGCCGACGCCGGGCCAGCTGAACACGGTCTCGGTGATGATGGCGAACGCGATGAGCTGGCCGAGTTGCAGGCCCGTGATGGTGATGACCGGCACCAGCGTGTTCTTGAGGGCGTGCCCGAAGTTGATCGCCCGGCCCCTCAGGCCGCGGGCGCGCGCGAACTTGATGTAGTCGGTCCGCAGCACCTCCAGCATCTCGGCGCGCACGATGCGCATGATGAGCGTGAGCTGGAAGAGCCCGAGCGTGATCGAGGGCAGGATCAGCGCTTTCAGGCCCGACACGGTGAGAAACCCGGTGGTCCAGCCGCCGAGATTGACCGACTCGCCGCGCCCGAACGACGGCAGTACGCCGAGGCCCACGGCAAAGATTAGGATGAGGAGGATGCCGATGAGGAACGTGGGCAGCGAGATGCCGATGAGGGAGATCGCCTGTAGGACGCGACTGAACCAGCTTCTTGGGTGCAGCCCCGAATAGACGCCCATCGGCACGCCGACCACGAGCGCGAACAGGGCGGCGACCACGGCAAGCTCGAGCGTGGCAGGCAGCCGCTCGATGATCATCCGGCCGACCGGCTCGGCGGTGCGGTAGGAGAGCCCGAACTGACCCTGTACCGCGTTGGCGACGAAGCGCGCGAAGCGCACCGGGACCGGATCGTTGAGCCCGAGGTCCTGGCGCAGCTTCTCGCGGTCTTGCAGCGAGGTGTCCTGCCCCACCATCGCGTTGATGGGGTCGCCCACGTAGTTGAAGAGGACGAACGAGATCAGCGCGACCGTCAGCATGACGATCGCGGCCTGGAACAGGCGGCGGAGGAGGAAGGCGGTCATGCGCGGACCGGACGGGACCGCGACGGGCGCGATCGGAACGGAAACGGCGCCCGCTTTTCGGGCCGGGCGCCGAGCCGTCTTACGTCCTTACTTCATCTTGACCCAGCGCAGCGCGAACATGTTGTCCGAGGTCTGCACCAGATCGACGTTCTTGCGCGCCGCCCAGATCACCGCCTGCTGGTGTAGCGGGATGTAGGCGTAGTCGCTGGTATAGATCTTGGTCGCCTCGACGATCATCGCATCGCGCTTGGCGGGGTCGGTCTCGACCTGGATCTTGTCGGAGAGCTCGTCGAACTTCGGGTTCGAATAGCTGCCGGGGTTGAACTGACCCTTCTTGCTCTCGGCATGGGGGGTCTGAATCAGGTTCATGAAGACGTCGTGCACGTCGAACGTCGCCGCCGGCGACCAACCCAGCATCCAGAAGCTGGTGTCGGCCTTGGGCAGCAGGATCTGCGCGAAGTACTTCAAGCGCGTCTGGGCCCGCAGGTTCACCTTGATCCCGTTGCGCGCGAGCATGCCGACCACGGCTTGGCAGATCTTCTCGTCGTTGACGTAGCGATCCGTCGGGCAGTCCATCGTCACTTCGAAGCCGTCGGGATAGCCGGCATCGGCGAGCAGCTTCTTCGCCTCCTCTGGCTTCAGCATGGCCGGGCGCTTGTCGAGCTCCTTGGTGTAGCCGCCGATCACCGGCGCAACCATGAGCGCGGTGGGATAGGACTGGCCGCGCATCACCGTGCGCTTGATCGCTTCGACGTCGATCGAGCGGTAGAACACCTCGCGGACGCGCTTGTCCTTGAACGGGTTCTTGCCCTTGACGTTCGAGTGCAGCAGCTCGGCCCGCCCGTGGTCGAAACCGAGATAGACGACGCGTGTCTCGGGCCCCTGGATGATCTGGGTGTTGGCGTCCTTGGCGAGCGTGTCGGTGTCCTGCGGCGGGACGGTGTAGACCATGTCGATCTCGCCCGAGCGCAGCGCCGCCACGCGCGTGGCCGCGTTGGCGATGCGGCTGAAGACCACCTCGGTCAGATTGTGCTCGGGCTTGTCCCACCAGTCCTTGTTGACCTCGAGCACGGTCCGGACGTCGGGCTCGCGCGACTTGACCTTGAACGGTCCGGTGCCCATCGCATTCCGGGTGGCGAAGTTCTCCTCGTTCTTGGTGAGGTCGCCGACCGTCTGGGCGTTGTGCTTCTCGGCCCAGACCTTCGACATGATGTAGATGACCGCCCATTTGGAGGCGAGCAGCGGATCGGGCACGTTGGTGTCGACCTCGACGCGGTGGTCGTTGACCTTCCTGATCTTCTCCACCGTGGCGAAGTAGGTCAGCATGTTCGAGCCCCTGCCGTTGGCGCGGTTGAGGCTGAACACCACGTCGTCGGCGGTGAGGGGCGTCCCGTCGTGGAACTTCACGCCCTGGCGGAGATCGAAGAACCAGGTGGTGGGCGAGGCCTGGCCCCACTTGACCGCCAGCCCGGGCTCGAGCTTCGACTGCTTGTCGCGGCGAACCAGGGGTTCATAGATGTTCTGCAGGAACGCCAGCAGGAAGGTCTCGTTGCGGGCATAGGGGTCCAGCGAGTTGACGTCGCCGTCATTGGCCCAGCGGAACGCCTTGCCCTGCGCCTCGGCCGGCGGCGCCGCGAACGGCGAAGCCAGAGCAAACGCAACAGCCGCGCCGCCCGCCAAGATCAATCGTCGAGTTTCGAACGACATCGAATGCCTCCCAAAGCGGAAAGGTGCCGGCACAATGCCGGCACCGACTGGTCCGCCCCCTGCGCCTCGCGCGCGCTCCCTTCGGCCGGACCCGGTTGACGCGAATTCAAGCCCGCCGTTTCCCCGCCGTCAACCGCTTGAAGCGGCTTTCCGTCAGCGCAGCTTGGGATTGAGCGCATCGCGCAGCCAGTCACCTAGTAGATTTACCGCCAGCGACAGGATCACCAGGGCCAGGGCGGGGAACAGCGTGATCCACCACTCGCCCGAGAACAGGAAATCGTTGCCGACCCGGATGAGGGTGCCGAGCGAGGGCGAGGTGGGGGGCAGGCCGACGCCCAGGAACGACAGTGTCGCCTCGGCGATGATGGCCAGCGCCAGGCCGAGGGTGCCGATGACCAGCACCGGCCCCAGGACGTTCGGCAGGATGTGCCGCAGCATGATCGCCGGCGACGGGACGCCGATCACGCGGGCGGCGGCGACGTAGTCCTTGGATTTCTCGACCAGCGTGGCGCTGCGCACGACGCGCGCATATTGCGGCCAGCTGGCGAGGCCGATCGCGACCACGAGCACGAGCGAGGCGTAGTCCTCCTTGGTGTTGGCGGGCAGGATGGCGCGCGCCACGCCGTCGATGAGGAGCGCCAGCAGGATGGCGGGGATCGTGAGCTGCACGTCGGCGACCCGCATCACCGCCGCCTCGTACCAGCCGCCGAGGTAGCCCGAGGAGAGGCCCAGGAGGATGCCGATGAACATCGCGAGCGCCACCGCCGCGAAACCCACCATGATCGAGATGCGCCCGCCATACATGATGGTCGAAAGCATGTCGCGGCCCTGGTTGTCGGTGCCCAGCAGGTAGCGCCAATCGCCGCCCTCGGACCAGGCCGGCGGCTTGAAGGCGTCGTTGATGTCGATCGAGGCCGGGACGAACGGCGTGTGCGGCGCCAGCACCGGCGCGAAGACCGCGCCGAGCACGAAGACCAGCGTCACGATCGTCGCCGCCACCGTGGTCGGCGAGCGGCGGAAGCTGTAGTAGAGGTCGCTGGCGCGCAGGCGCGCCCACCGATCGCGCAGCCCGCCCGCGCTCAGTCCGCCCGCGCTCATGCCCGCCCCGTTGCCGCGCGGTCGGCGCGCAGCCGAGGGTCGATCGCGGCGTAGAGCACGTCGACCGTGAAGTTGATGACCACGAAAATGAGCGCGGCCACGACCAGATAAGCGGTCATGATCGGCACGTCGGCGAACTGCACCGACTGGATGAACAGCAGGCCCATGCCCGGCCATTGGAAGACGGTCTCGGTGATCGTCGAGAATGCAATGAGCGTGCCGATCTGGATGCCGGCGATGGTGATCACCGGCACCAGCGTGTTCTTGAGCGCGTGGCCGAAATGGACGGCGCGGTTGGTGAGGCCGCGGGCGCGGGCGAACTTGATGTAATCGGTACGCAGCACCTCCATCATTTCCGAGCGCACGAGGCGCAGGATGAGCGTGAGATTGAAGAGGCTCAGCGTGATGCCCGGCAAAATCAGGTGCCGCCAGCCGTCGGCGGTGAAGAGCCCGCTCTGCCAGCTGCCGATGTCGACCGTGTCGCCGCGGCCGAACGACGGCAGCGAGATCGCCGCGAGCTCGGCGCAGGTGAACAGCAGCTGCCCGAACAGATAGAACCCGTGGATGCAGCCCTTCGGCAGCACCGCGAAGAGATAGATGAGCAGGATGCCGATGACGAACGTGGGCAGCGAGACGCCGACCAGCGAGATCGTCATGATCGCGCGGCTGCTCACGGCGTTGCGCCGCAATCCGGTGTAGACGCCGCCGATGACGCCGAGCGCCAGCGCGATGACCGCGGCGACGAAGACCAGCTCGAGCGTGGCCGGCAGGCGCTCGACGATGAGGCGCGAGACCGGCCGCTTCATCTGGTAGGAGATGCCGAAATTGCCCTGGAGCGCATCGGCGACGAAGCGGCCGAACTGCACCGGCGCGGGATCGTCGAGGCCGAGATCCTTGCGCAGCTGCGCCCGGTCCTCGTGCGTCGCCTCCTGCCCGACCATGTTGTTGATCGGGTCCCCGACATAGGTGGAAATGACGAAAGCGACCAGCGCCACCACAAGCATGACGCCGATCGCCTGCAGCATGCGGTTGACGACGAAGGCGAACATCGTCGCGTACCGTCCGGCGCCCGAGGAGCGGGGCGGCGCGGGGTTCGGCGCCCCGCGCCGCCCGCCGTCCCCTAGTTCGTCTTCTTGGCCGCGGGCGCCGGCGCCACCTTGGCGTAACGGAACTGCGGCTGGTCGTTCATCAGGATGGGCATGTCGACCTTCTTCGCCATGGCCCAGGCGATGACCTGATGGTGCAGCGGAAGGTAGACCACGTCATCCTTCGCCTGCTTCCAGGCCGCCGCGATGAGGCCGTTGCGCTTGGGGAGGTCGATCTCGCCCGCCATGTCCGTCGTCAGCTGGTCGAGCTTCTCATTCTTGTACCCGGTTGCGTTCCACGAGCCCTTCGACTGGAAGAGGAAATTGAACACGTAGTGGCTGTCGAAGGTGGGCACGCCCCAGCCCAGCAGGTAGAAGTCGGTCTCGCGCTTCTGGATCTTGGGGAAGTGGAGCGTCTTCGACTGGGCGTCGAGCTGCACCTTGACCCCGATCTTGCCAAGCATGCCGACGACCGCCTGGCAGATCTGCTCGTCGTTGTTGTAGCGGTCGTTCGGGCAGTCGAGCTTCACGGTGAAGCCCTTGGCGTAGCCGGCGTCGGCGAGCAGCTTCTTCGCCGCATCGACGTTGGCCTTGGGCGGGGTATCGAGGTCCTTGCTGTGCCCGTTGATCGCCGGCGCGGTGATGATGCCGGCCGGCGCCGAGAGGCCGCGCATGACCACGCGCTTGATCGTGTCGCGGTCGAGGGCGAGGTTGAAGGCCTGGCGCACGCGCTTGTCGGCGAACGGGTTCTTGCCCTTGACGTCGGAATTGCGCAGCTCGGCGCGGCCTTGATCCATGCCGAGGAAGATCGAGCGGTCCTGCGCGATCTCGAGCACCTTCAGCTTCGGGTCGCGCTTGACGCGGTCGAGGTCCTGCACCGGCGGATCGAGCACGAAGTCGATCTCGCCCGAAAGCAGCGCGGCCATGCGGGTCGCGTTGTTCTTGATCGGCTTGTAGACGAGCTCGTCGACGTTGCCGCCGCCCTGCGCCGTCTTCCAGCCCCACCACGCGGCGTTGCGCTCGAGGATCGTCTCGATTCCCGGGTCGCGGCGCACGATCTTGAAGGGGCCGGTGCCCATGGCGTTGCGGACCGCGTAAGTCTCTTCCTTGTTCTTGTAGTCCTGCGGCTTCTCGACCTTGTGCTTCTCGGCCCAGGCCTTCGACATCACCGAGATCTGCGTGATCTGGTTGGGCAGGATCGGGTTCGGCGCCTTGGTGACGAAGTGGACGGTGAAATCGTCGACCTTCTTCACCTCGGCGATCGTGTCGAGCGAGTTGCGGTGGTCCGAGGTCGGCAGCTGGGCGCGCTGGAACGAGAACACCACGTCGTCGGCGGTGAACTTGGTGCCGTCATGGAACGCGACGCCCTGGCGCAGCTTGAATTCCCAGGTCGTGGGATTGATCGTCTTCCACGAGAGCGCCAGCGCCGGCTCGAGCTTCATATCGCGGTTGCGAGAGACCAGCGGCTCATGCACAGTGAGATTGAAGGTGTTGGTCGGCCCTTCGTTCTGCGCGTGCGGGTCGGCGGTGAGAGCATCGCCCTGGCTCGACCAGACGAGCTTGTTCTTGGCTAGGGCGGCCGGCGCGCCTGCCGCCAAGGCGAGCGCCAGCGCCGTCGTCAGAATCCAACGGTTCATTTGCGTCCTCCGAGAAATGGGCGGGGGTTCTCCCAAAGCTTCCCCGCGCAGGAAATGGCCGGCCGCGCCGGCCCTGGAGCGATTCTTAGTACAAGTCCGCGCCCGGCGCTATCGGTAGCGTGCTCCCGCTGCACTGCGGTACAGTCGCCACCCCTTGGACCGCTGGGCGAGCACAGGCGCATGGCAGTATCGGCCCCCCTCAAGCGAAGCAACCTCGACCTCGGCGTGGCGCTGGCCGAGGCCAAGGCCGCCTATGCCGCGGCCAATCCCGAGAGCCGCGCCCGCTACGAGGCCGCGGCGCGGGTGATGCCGGGCGGCAATACGCGTACGGTGCTGTTCTACGACCCATTTCCGCTGTGCATCGCGCGCGGCCGGGGCGCGCAACTCTGGGACGTCGACGGCCACGAGTATGTCGATTTCCTCGGCGAGTTCACCGCCGGCATCTTCGGGCATTCGAATCCCGACATCCGCGCCGCGATCGACGCCGCGCTCGACGGCGGCGTCAACCTTTCCGGCCACAACCGGCTCGAGGCCGAGCTGGCCGAAATCGTCTGCGCGCGGTTCCCCTCGATCGAGCGGGTGCGCTTCACGAATTCGGGCACCGAGGCGAACCTGCTCGCGCTCGCAGCCGCGGTCGTGCACACCGGCCGCAAGAAGGTCTTGGTCTTCCAGGGCGCCTATCACGGCGGTGTGCTTTCGTTCGGCGCAGGGCCGGCGCCGGTCAACGTGCCGCATGACTTCGTGATGGCGCCCTACAACGACCTGGCCCGGACGCAGGAGATCATCCGCGCCGAGGCCGGCGCGCTGGCGGCGATCCTGGTGGAGCCGATGCTGGGCGCCGGCGGCTGCATCCCGGCGGAGCCCGCCTTCCTCGCCGGCCTCCGCGCGGCCGCGACCCGCTCGGGCGCGGTCCTCGTCTTCGACGAGGTGATGACCTCGCGCCTCTCGCCCGGCGGCCGCCAGGCCGAGCTCGGCATCTTTCCCGACATGACGACGCTCGGCAAATACATCGGCGGCGGCTCTTCGTTCGGCGCGTTCGGCGGGCGTGCCGACATCATGCGCCGGTTCGACCCGCGCGAGCCCGGCGCGCTCTCCCATGCCGGCACGTTCAACAACAACGTAATCTCGATGGCGGCCGGCATCGCCGGCATGACGAAGGTGCTGACGCCCGACGCGATCCGCGGCTTGAACGAGTGCGGCACGAAGCTGCGCGAGACGCTCAACGCCCTCTTCCGCCGGCGCGGCGTCGGGCTGCAGGCGACGGGCCTCGGCTCGATCCTCAACCTCCAAGCGACCGCGCGGCCGATCCGCAGTCCGGACGACCTCGCGGCGGTCGACCCCGCGATCAAGGACCTCGTCTTCTTCGATCTCGTCGCCCGCGGCTTTTATCTGGCGCGGCGCGGGTTGATGGCGCTCTCGCTGCCGATCGGCGATGCGGAGACATCGGCGCTGGCGGCCGCGCTCGACGACATCATTGCCATGCGCGGCTCGCTGCTGGGGCGCGATTGACCGCGGCGGGTCCCTCCCCGATAACGGCGCGGGGCAGGGACCTGATGAAGATCGAAGAGTTTCGTCGCCGACACCGGCCGCGGACCGTGCGGGCGGGCGGCCAGCGCTGGCAAGTGATCGAGACGCAAGCGCGGCGCGGCGCGCCGACGCTCGTGATGCTGCCGGGCACGCTCGGCACGGCCGAGATCTTCTGGAACCAGATCGCGGCGCTGCGCCGGCGCGCGCGCATCGTCTCGCTCACCTACCCGCCGGTGGGCAATGTCCTGGACCTCGCCGACGGCCTCGCCGCGCTCTTCGACAAGCTCGGCATCGAAACGGCGAGCATCGTCGGCTCCTCGCTCGGCGGCTATCTCGGCCAGTGGTTCGCGGCGCGCTATCCCAAACGCGTCGAGACGCTCTACATCGGCAATTCGCTGACCAACCCCAAGAAGGTGAATCCGGCGCGCAGGCCGCCGGCGGCGCTGAAGAAGGCGCCTGCCGCCACGCATCAGGCGATCGTGCTCGGCTCGGTCGAGACCTGGCCGGAGCCCGAGCCGATCTTCCGCTGGCTCAAGGACGTGCTGCGCCACAGCGGCCGCACGCTGATCCCCGGCGAGGCGCTGAAAGCGCGTGTGCTCGCGACCGCCACCGGCAAGGAGGTGCCGCCGCCGGTGCTGCCGCAGGCGCGCACGGTGATCATCGAATGCGCCGACGATCCGCTCATTCCGCGCTCGGCGCAAAAGGCGATGCGCCGCAAGTATCCGCGCGCCAAGCTCTATCGCCTGCCGCGCGGCGGGCACTATCCCTACATCACCCGGCCCACCGACTACACGCGCATCCTCGCGCGCCATCTGCCGCGCTGACGCGTCAGCCCGCGAGCCGCGTGCGCCGCATCGCGTGGTGGGTGTTGCGGCCCTCGAACTTCGGAAGGCGCTTGAAATCTTCGCGGAGTTCGTGGCGTACCGGCGAGTTCAGCGCCGCGTCGAGCGCTTCGACCGAATCGAAGACAACCTCGTTGCCGAGCATGTAATTGGCCGGCGTGATCGGCGTCGGATCGGTCCACTTGATCGGCATGTAGCACAGGATGCTGCGGATGCCCGGGAAGCGCGCCTGGATCTGCGGATGGTGCGCCAGGTAGTGCGCGACGAATTCGGCCTCATTCGCGGCGGGCCGCTGATAGCGCACGACGTAGGAGATGGGCGCGGCGAGCGGCGCCGGCCACACCTCGCCCGCGACCGGATAGAAGCGCTGCTCCATCGCGTCGTGCACGAGCGTCACCTTGTCGGGCGGCGCCGGCGAGGGGGCGATCACGGTCGCGCGGAACTCCGGGCTTGTCAGGAAAGCTTCGAGCGCTCCTTGTGCGCGGAAACCAGCCTGCAGCATCACCAGCGGGCCGGGCTCGTCGTGAAGGTAGGGATCCTTGGCCGAGCGCTCGGGCGTGTAGAGATCGAGTGTCTCGACCCCACGCGCGACCTTAAACAGCGAAGCGGGTGCGCCCTGGAGCCATGCACGCACGGCATCGCCGAGTTCGGCGGCGCCGCTAAAGACGAGAAAATAGGCGATGGTCATGCTGCGCCCTCCAGTTGGAACATACGCGGCGGCCCGGCTCAGCGCGAGCGATGCCGCGTCATCGCGGTCAATCCGTCCTGTTGCCATTACCGTCGCGCTTCGGCTTGATCGCGCTCAGAGCAACGCCGCCTCCGAGCCAATGCCGCCTTCCGATCCGACCGCTTCGCCGATCGAGCGCCTTCTCGCCGGCATCCGCGACTTCCGCGCGACGTATTACGAGCAGCGTCCGGAGCGCCTGCGCCCGCTCGTTCAGCGCGGCCAATCGCCGGCGGTGCTGGTCATCGCCTGCTCGGATTCGCGCATCGACCCGGCGATTCTCACGAACGCCGAGCCGGGCGACCTCTTCGTTGTGCGGAACGTGGCCAACCTCGTTCCACCCTACGTCGCCGACGGCACCGCGCGCGGCACCAGCGCGGCCATCGAGTTCGCGGTGCGCGATCTCGGCGTGCGCCACGTGATCGTACTTGGACACTCGCGCTGCGGCGGCATCCAGGCGCTGATCGACCACAGCGGCGGCAAGCCTCTGGGGCGCGACTTCATCGCCCCCTGGGTTAGCATGGTTGCGCATGTTTGCGCGCACGTGCCGCGCGGGCCGGAGTTCACCGCCAATCCCGAGCGGCGCACGCGCCAGGTCGAACAGCGCGCGATCCTCGCCTCGCTCAAGAACTTGCGCGAGTTTCCCTGGATCGAGGAGCGCGTCAAAGCGCGCACCCTCGACTTGCGCGGTTGGTGGTTCGACCTTGAGCACGGCGAACTCTGGGCCGCCACCGTGGACGAGAAGGACTTCGCGAAAGTGGCGCTGTAGCAGCCGAGGCCCCGCGCAGTCTTCATTCGATGACGGAGTCGGCGCGGAACAAGATCTCCGCTGGAATCGTCAAGCCAATTGCCTTGGCCTGCTTCAGATTGACGACGAGCTCGAAATTCGTCGGCTGCTCGATCGGAATTTCCGCAGGCCTGGCGCCCCTCAGCACCTTCGCGAGCTGACGCGCGACCTGACGGTAGACGGTCGTGAAGCGGGGACCGTAAGCAGCGAGTGCTCCCTCGAGTGTCCATTCAGGCCACTGGTAGATCGCCGGCACACGCAGACGTCCGATGCGCGCCATGATCTCGGCGCGGTTCACGTTGAAAAATTGCGATGCCAGTACGTTGAAGGCCTGCGCCCCCGCCTGGCCGGCCGCATCGATCGCAGGCCCGATCTCCGACTGCTGGCCGGCACGGTAGGTCGTGATCCTGATGCCCCGCGGCCCGACCGTCTCCTCGAGCGCACGCTGGCTATCGGCCGGGGTCGAATTCGGATCGGCCAAGATTGCGATGCTGCGAACGTGCGGAGCGATCTCGATCAGGATCTCGAGCCGCTTGGCATCCAATGCGGGACCAAGAATGCTGACGCCGGTGATGTTTCCACCGGGACGGGAAAGCGATGTGACGAAACCCTGTTCGACGAATTCGTCGACGGCGGTGAGAATGGGGATTGTCGGCGTCGCGCGTTGCGCCACGCGGGTGGGGCCCGCGCCGCCGGTGACTATCGCGTGAACGCCGGCCTTCACGAACTCCGCCGCGGCCGGTTCCAAACGGTCGGGCGCGATGCCATATCCGCGAACGGAAAGGTTGATTCCTTCGAGGAAGCCGTTGCGGCGCAGCTCGTCGAACAATGCAACCCAGTGGGCCGCCGTGCGCGGGACGGGGGTCAAGCCGGCGACAACGAAAGAACCCGTTACGATCTGTGCACGCGCCCATGGCGGCGTCACCAAGGCCACGCCGCCCAGTGCCAGGGCGGCGCGCCGAGTTAGCAGGCTCGGCAATCGAAATGCGCCCCTCGTTTCTGCCGGCGCTCGCCTACTCGGAGTCGGTGAGACTTGCACGCGTTGAGACGGGGCCGCCAGCGGGATCAACGTCCGTGCCGTGCCCGTGACTACCGTGAAGTTCATCGGCGTCATCAAGCGCGCCGGTTGATGACGCGCGGGTCGAGATCGTGGCGCGTGTTCGATCGTGCTGCACCCTCGTTGGTGTGTTGTCTATTCGGCAGCCGCGCGCGGCCGCGCGGCTTGTATCGCCTCCCAGATCGCGCGCGGCGTCGCCGGCATGTCGATGTGCTTGATGCCGTAGGGCGCCAGCGCATCGACCAGCGCGTTGATGGCGGCCGGCGGCGCCCCGATGGCGCCCGCCTCGCCCGCGCCCTTGATACCGAGCGGATTGGTCGTGCAGCGCACGTTGCGCGTCTCGAACTTGAAGAACGGGAACGCGTCCGCCTTGGGCATGTTGTAGTCCATGAACGAGCCGGTCATGAGCTGACCCGAATCAGGATCGTAGACCGTGTATTCGTGGAGCGCCTGGCCCAGGCCTTGCACGATGCCGCCATGCACCTGGCTCGCGAGCGTCAGCGGATTGACGACCGCGCCGAAATCGTCGACGACGACGTAGCGGTCGATGTGCACCGACCCGGTGTCGGGATCGACCTCCAGCTCGATCAGGTGGCAGCCATTGGGAAAGGTCGCCGCCTCGGGCTGCCTGTGATACTGCTCGTCGAGGCCGGGACCGGCGCCCTCGGGCACCATCTTGGGATCGTTGGCGGCGGCCGCGACATCCCAGAGGCTGGCGCGCCGATCCGTGCCGACGATGCGGAACTGCCCGTCCTTGTATTCGATGTCCTCGGCCGCCGCTTCGAGCAGGCGGCTCGCCACTTCCTTGCCCTTCGCCTTGACCTTGTCGGAGACGCCGAGCATGGCGGCGCCCCCGACCGGCAACGCGCGCGAGCCCCCGGTCAAGCCGCCCGGCACCAGGTCGGTGTCGCCCTGCACGATCTCGATGTGCTTGGCGTCGAGGTCGAGCGCGCTCGAAACGATCTGCGTGTAGGAGGTGATGTGCGCCTGGCCATTGTCCTGGTTGCCGATATAGAGCGTCACCTTCTTCTTCCGGGGATCGAACTTGGCGATCACCGTCTCGGGCGAGCCGCCGCCGCAGCGCTCGATGTACGTGGCAAGGCCGCGTCCGCGCAGCTTGCCCTTGGCTGCCGAGGCCTTCTTCCGCTTCTCGAATCCGCTCCAATCGGCCAGCTTCATCGCCTGCTCCATGCAGGCCAGGAACTCGCCGCTGTCGAAGACGTCGCCGAGCGGCGTCTTGTAGGGCATGGCCTCGGGCGGGATGAAGTTGCGCCGCCGGATCTCGGCGGGCGGCAGGCCCACTTCGCGCGCGGCATGGTCGACGAGGCGCTCGACGAGATAGGCCGCCTCGGGGCGGCCCGCGCCGCGATAGGCGTCGACCGGCACCGTGTTGGTGAGGATGCCGGCGACGCGCGTGTAGATCGCGGGCGTCTGGTAGAGGCCGACATGCATGTCGGAGCCGCCGGTGGCGACGAACGGCGCGTAGTTCGAGAGATAGGCGCCCTCGTTGGCGTAGGTCTCGACCTTGAGGGCCAAGAAGCGCGCGTCCTCATCGAGCGCCAGTTCGGCGAAGCTCACATGGTCGCGGCCCTGGACATCGGACTGGAAGCCTTCGCTGCGGTCGGCCGCCCAGCGCACCGGGCGCTTCAACCGCCGCGCCGCCCACGGCATCAGCACGCTTTCGGGGTGGAGGAAGAGCTTCATGCCGAAGCCGCCGCCGACATGGCCCGAGACGACGCGCACCTTCTCTTTCGGGATCTTGAAGATCGCCTCGGCGAGCTGGTTCCGGAGGCCGTGCACGCCCTGGCACGAGGTGTAGAGCGTCACGCGGTCTTTCGCCGCATCGTAATCGCCGAGGCAGGCGCGCGCCTCCATCGAGTTGACGACGACGCGGTTGTTGACGATGCGCAGCTTGACGACGCGGTACGCCTTGGCGAGCGCCGCCTCGACGCCGGCGCGGTCACCCTTCTCCCAATCGAACGCGACGTTGTTGGGGATGTGGTCCCACACCATGGGCGCGCCGGGCTGCGCGGCTGCATAGGTGTCGACGGCGTGCGGCAGCTCCTCGTATTCGACCTCGATACTTTCGACGGCATCGCGCGCCTCATGCAGCGTCTCGGCGACCACCAAGGCCACCGGGTCGCCGATGTGGCGCACACGGTCTTTTGCCAGCACCGGGTGCGGCGTGTCGTAGCGCGGCTTCCCGTCCCGGCTGGTCATTGGAATCATGCAGGGCATGAGGCCGAGCCCGTCGGCCTCGACATCGGCGCCCGTCAGCACCGCAAGCACCCCGCGCGCCTTTGCCGCCTTGCGTGTGTCGAGACGGACGATGCGCGCATGGGCGTGCGGCGAGCGCAGGATGGAGGCATAGGCCTGGTTCGGGAACGAGAAATCGTCGGTGAAACGGCCGCCGCCGGTAATCAGGGCCTGGTCCTCGAGCCGCTTGACCGCCTGGCCCACGCCGAACTTCATCTCAATGCTCCCCTGCGACAATAAAAGCGCGGGCCCCCGGCAGGGGAACCCGCCCGGCGCCATAGATAATGAACCGCGGGCCGCTGACAAGAAGGCCCAAAAAGGGGCGACGGAACGGGGACCGAACAGCGTATAATGCCGTGCGGAAGGCTGCCCTGGGCGCTGGGTGGGGCCACCGCGAAGGAAATACATTTCATGGCACAGCCAAGGCGTGGCTTCGTCGGCCGGATCCTCGGACCCGGCAAGTATCTCATCGGCCTCGCGGTCATCGCGGCCGGGGCCTGGTATTGGTACGCGAACGGCGACGCCTCGGGCGGAAAGCCAACCTATCGGCTCGCCAAGGTAGACCGCGGCACCATCGCCAACGTCGTAACCGCGAGCGGCACGCTCAAGGCGATCATCACCGTCGACGTCGGCACGCAGATCTCCGGCCAGGTCAAGCAGCTCTTCGCCGACTTCAACACCGAGGTGAAGGCCGGCCAGGTCATCGCGCGCATCGATCCCGCCACGTTCGAGGCCAAGGTGGCCGAAGCCCAGGCCGATCTTGCGACCGCCAAGGGCAACGTTCCGCTCATGGAGGCGCGGCTCGACAGCTTGGTTGCGGATACGCGCCAGGCGAAATCGGCGCTCGAACTCTCGAAGCTCGATCTCGCGCGCAAGAAGGAGCTGCTGCCCTCGCGCGCGATCGCCCAATCGGTCTACGACCAAGCGGTGTCGGCGCACGAGCAGGCCGAGGCGAAACATCAGGGCATGCTCGCCAAGGAGGCCGAGCAAAAGGCGCAGATCGAGGTCGCCCGCGCCCAGGTGCAGCAGAAGGAGGCGACGCTCGCCCAGCGCCGCATCGACCTCGAGAACACCTACATCCGCTCGCCCGTCGACGGCGTCGTGATCGCACGCAACGTCGATGTCGGCCAGACCGTGGCCGCGAGCCTGCAATCGCCGGTCCTCTTCACGATCGCGCAGGACCTGAAGCGCATGCAGGTGGAGGTGAACGTGGACGAGGCCGACATCGGCCGCATCCGCGAGGGGCAGACCGCCTCCTTCACCGTCGATTCGTTCCCGGGCCGCACCTTCCCGGGGCAGGTGCGCCAGGTGAGGAAGGCGCCCAAGGAGGTCGCGAGCGTCATCACCTACACCGTCGTGGTGAGCACGCAGAATCCGGACCTCCGCTTGCTGCCGGGCATGACCGCGAACGTGACGTTCCAGATCGCGCGGCGCGAGAACGTCGCGATGATCCCCAATAGCGCGCTGCGCTTCCGCCCCGGCAATGCGCGCCCCGAGCGCGCCAGCACCGACGCCATCGCCGCCACGCCCAACCGCGGCAACGCCCAGGAGCGCATCCGCCAGCAGATCGAGGCTCTGAAGCGCGAGCTCGACCTTACCCCGGTGCAAGAGCAACAAGTGATCGCCATCTACCGCGAGATGGGCCAGAAGATGCGCCAGATGCGCGAATCGGGCACGCCGTTCGACGAGCTGCGCGAGGAAATGGCCAAGCACCGCCGCGCCGCCGAGGAAAAGATCGCGGCGCTGCTGTCGCCCGAGCAGAGGTCGAAATACGCCGATCTGCGCGGCGCCGCATCGGAGGATTCCGGGCCGCGCCGGGGCACCGTGTACGTGCTCGGGCCCAACGCCGAGCCCAAAGCGGTGCCGGTCATAGTCGGCATCACCGACGGCACCAACACCGAGCTCGTGAGCGGCGAGATCAAGGCGGGCGACCAGGTCGTGGTCGGCGCCGACAGCAAGGGCAGCCGCTCCGGCGCGCCGGCGGCGCACAGCCCAGGCCGCCGCTTCGGCCTCTGAGCGGCGCGCAAGGCACATCATGACCACGCCGCTCCTCCGCACCGAGAAACTTTCGAAGACCTACCGCATCGGGGGCGGCGACGTGCGCGCGCTGGTGGACCTCTCGATCGCGATTCCGAAAGGCGAGATGCTCGCGATCATGGGACCGTCGGGCTCGGGCAAGTCCACCTGCATGAACCTCCTCGGTTGCCTCGATTCGCCGAGCGCCGGCAGCTACTGGCTCGGCGGAGAGGACGTCTCGCAGCTCGATTCCGACGCGCTCGCGCACATCCGCAACGAGAAAGTCGGCTTCGTCTTCCAGCAGTTCAACCTGCTGGCGCGCGCGACCGCGCTCGACAATGTCGAGCTGCCGCTGACCTATGGCCGCGTGCCGCGGCGCCAGCGCCATGAGAAGGCCGAGAAGGCGCTGGCGGCGGTCGGCCTCGGCGACCGCATGGATCACCGCCCCTCGCAGCTTTCCGGCGGCCAGATGCAGCGCGTCGCCATCGCACGCGCGATCGTCAACAGCCCGCAGGTGCTGATGGCCGACGAGCCCACGGGCGCCCTCGACAGCCGCACCGGCGCCGAGATCATGGCGCTGTTCCAGCGCCTCAACGCCGAGGGCATCACGGTCATCGTCGTCACCCACGACGCGCAGGTGGCGGCGCACGCCCGGCGCATCCTGCGCTTCCACGACGGCAGGCTCGTTTCCGACGAGGCGGTGGCGGAGCCTGTGCGCGCAGCCGAGACCGCGGCTGCGGCGCTGCCGGAGGCCGCATGACCTACGCCGATTGCCTCCGCTCGGCGGTCATCGCGCTGCGCGCAAACCTGCTGCGCAGCATCCTCACCTCGCTCGGCATCATCATCGGCATCTCGTCGGTGATCGCGATGGTCGCGATCGGCGCCGGCGCCGAATCGCGCGTCAAGGAATCGATCGAGAGCCTCGGCTCCAACATCATGATCGTGCTGAACGGCTCGCGCACCACCGGCGGCGCGCGCGGCGGCACCGGCAGCAACACGACCCTGACCGAAGAGGACGCCCAGGCCCTTCAGCGCGACATCCCGGCGGTCGAGGTCGCGGCGCCCGCCGTGCAGGGGCGGTTCCAGCTCGTCTTCGGCAACACCAACTGGTCGACCAGCATCTACGGCATCACCGAGGAGTACATGATCGCGCGCAACTGGCAGATCGATCAGGGGCGCGCCTTCAGCGAGATGGAATATCGCGGCGCCGGCAAGGTCGTGCTGATCGGCTCCACCGTGGCCGAGAAGCTGTTCCCGGGCGAGGACCCGATCGGCAAGGTGATCCGCATCAACAAGGTGCCGGTGCAGGTCGTGGGCGTGCTCGTGACCAAGGGCCAGACGCCGTTCGGCCAGGATCAGGACGACACCGCGTTCATCCCGCTCACCACGGCCAAAAAGCGGGTGCTGGGCGGCCGCTGGGTCAAGAGCAACCTGGTCGGCTCGATCACGGTCAAGGTGCGCGACGCCGACGATGTCGGCGGAGCCGAAAAAGAGGTGACGACGCTGCTGCGCCAGCGCCACCGCATTCCGGAAGGCGGGCAGGACGATTTCAACATCCGCAACATCTCGCAGTTTCTCGCGGCGCGCGCGGAATCGACGCGCGTGATGGGCATCCTGCTCGCATCGGTCGCCGCCATCTCGTTGATCGTCGGCGGCATCGGCATCATGAACATCATGCTGGTGTCGGTGACCGAGCGGACGCGCGAGATCGGCTTGCGCATGGCCTTGGGTGCGCGCCGGCGCGACATCCTCACCCAGTTCGTCGTCGAGGCGATCACGCTTTCGCTGCTGGGCGGCCTCGTCGGCGTGGCACTCGGCATCGGCGGGTCGCACCTCATCGCCGAGACCGGCGAGTGGCCCGTACTCATCGAGCCGCAGGCGATCATGATGGCGGTCGGCTTCTCGGCCGCGGTCGGCGTCTTCTTCGGCTTCTACCCGGCGCGCAAGGCCTCGAAGCTCGATCCCATCGACGCGCTCAGGTACGAGTAGCTGTTCCGATCCGGATTGCGGCCCCTTGCCGCCTCGGGCACAATCCTGCCCAACAAGCCGAATTCGGGAGGACGACTGCGATGCATGCCCAGGCGCCCGCCTATCCCTGGCTGAAGAGCTATCCCGCCGCCGTTAAATGGGATCAGACCTTCGAGCCGAAACCGCTCTATCACAATCTCGACCAGGCCGTTCAACGCTTCGCCGACCGGCCCGCGCTCGATTTCCTCGACAAGAAGTACAGCTACGGCGAGGTCGGCCGCCTCGTCGCGCGCGCGGCCAAGGGCTTCCAGCGGATCGGCGTCAGGAAGGGCACCAAGGTCGGCCTTTTTCTCCCGAATTGCCCGCATTTCGTCATCTGCTACTACGGCGTCTTGAAAGCGGGCGGCACGGTCGTCAACTACTCGCCGCTCTATTCGGAGCCGGAGCTGAAGCACCAGATCGAGGATTCCGACACCGATGTCATGGTGACCTTGGGACTGGAGGTTCTCTATCCCAAGATGAAGGCGATGCTCGGCGCGAGCCGGCTCAAACGGATCGTGGTGGGCGGCATCCAGGACGCGCTGCCGTTCCCGAAGAACCTGCTCTATCCGATCGTCAAGAAAAAGGACCAGGCCGAGATCGCCTGGGACGACCGCCACATCCGATTCAAGGACCTCATCAAGAACGACGGCGCCTATCAGCCGGTCGCGATCGATCCCAAGGAAGACATTGCCGTGCTGCAATACACGGGCGGCACCACCGGCTCGCCCAAGGGCGCGATGCTCACGCACTACAATCTTTGGGCCAACACCGAGCAGGCGCGCGCCTGGTTTCCCACGGCGAAGGAAGGCCACGAGCGGATGATGGGCGTGCTGCCCTTCTTCCACGTGTTCGCCATGACCTCGGTGATGAACTGCGCGATCCGCATCGGCGCCGAGATCATCATGCTGCCGCGCTTCGAGCTCGACGCCGTGATGCAGCTCATCCCGAAGAAGAAGCCCACGATCTTCCACGGCGTGCCGACCATGTACGTGGCGATCTCCGGCCACAAGGACGCCGGCACCACCGACATGACCTCGATCCAGGGCTGCATCTCGGGCGGCGCGCCCCTGCCGGTCGAGGTGAAGCAGAAATTCGAGAAAGCCACCGGCGGCACGCTGGTGGAGGGCTACGGGCTCACCGAAAGCTCGCCCATCGCCTGCTGCAATCCGATCGAGGGGCAGAACAAGGCGGGCTCGATCGGCCTGCCCGTCCCGGCGACCAAGATCGTCATCACCGACCGCGAGGACCCGCACAAGGTTCTGCCCCATGGCGAGCGCGGCGAGCTCTGCATCGAGGGACCGCAGGTGATGAAGGGCTATTGGAGGAACCCGGAAGCCTCCGCCAAGACGCTGATGGACGGGCGCCTCCACACCGGCGACGTCGCCATGATCGACGAGGACGGCTACGTCTTCATCGTCGACCGCTTGAAGGACATGATCGCGGTGGGCGGCTTCAAGGTGTTTCCGCGGAACGTCGAGGAGCGCATCTACGAGCACAAGGCCGTCGAGGAATGCACCGTCATCGGCGTGCCCGACGATTATCACGGCGAGGCGGTGAAGGCGTTCGTGAAGCTCCGCGCCGGCATGAGCGCCACGCAGCAGGAGATCATCGATGCGATCAAGGGCCAGCTCGGCAAGCACGAGCTGCCGCGCGAGATCGAGTTCCGCGAGCAGCTGCCGAAGACGATGATCGGCAAGCTTTCGAAGAAGGAGCTGGTCGAGGAAGAGAAGAAGAAATACGCGGAGAAGAAGAAGGCCAAGGCCGGCGCGTGAGCGCGGCGTGACGGCCGCCCCTACTTCCCCTTCCCCCTTGAGGGGAAGGTGTCCCGCCCCCAGGGCGGGACGGAAGGGTTTCTCGACGCAAGCACACTGCTCGCACTGCCCCCTCGGTCTGCGCGCCCGCGCTGCGCGCGGACCCGCAGACAGCTCCCCCTCAAGGGGGAAGCGAAGCTAATGGGCGACCCCATCTCCATTCCGCTCTGGCTGCTGATCCTCATCGCGATCTTCGCGGCGTGGGCGGCGCTCGACCGGCTGCTCGTGCCGAGCGTGCGCTGGTTCATTCGCCGGCGCGTGAACCGCGTGCTCGACGAGCTCGGCACGCGGCTCGATGTCAAGATTCCGGAGTTCACGCTGACGAAGCGCCAAGTCCTCGTCGACCGGCTCGTGCACGACCGCGCCGTCCAGGCCGCCGCCGCGCAATATGCGGCGGAGAACAACATGCCCGGCGCCGTCGCGACCGCGACGGTCGCGCGTTACGCGCGCGAGATCGTGCCGGCGTTCAACGCCTATTTCTACTTTCGCGTCGGCTACGCGCTGGCGCGGCGCGTCTCGCGCGCGTTCTACCGAGTGCGCATGGGCCATGCCGACGACGAGGGGCTGCGCCGCATCGGCGCCAATTCCACGCCGGTGTTCGTCATCAACCACCGCAGCAATTTCGACTACGTGCTGGTGGCCTTCCTCGCCATGGAGCGCACGGCGCTCTCCTATGCCGTCGGCGAATGGGCCCGCATCTGGCCGCTGCAGTCGTTGATCAAGCTGATGGGCGGCTTCTTCGTGCGCCGCAATTCCAGGAACCCGCTCTATCGCCGCGTGCTCGAGCGCTACGTGCAGATGGCGACCGAGGGCGGCGTGCCGCAGGCGATCTTCCCTGAAGGCGGGCTTTCGCGTGACGGCCGCCTGCGCGAGCCCAGGCTCGGCCTCCTCGACTATATCCTGCGCGGCTTCGACCCGGCCGGCGAGCGCGACGTGGCGTTCATCCCGGTCGGCATCAACTACGACCGCGTCGTCGAGGACCGAACGCTGCTCTTGAGCCTCGATCCGGAGGCGCCTCCGCGCAGCAAGCTGTTCGTGCTCGGCACCACCGCCAAGTTCCTGCTGCATCAGCTCGGTCTCGCGCTGCGCGGGCGCTGGATCAGCGGCTATGCCTGCGTGAACTTCGGCTCGCCGATTTCGCTGAAGGCATACATCGCCGAGCGCGGCATCGATCTGAGGCGGCTTTCACCCGAGGCGCGCATCGAGCGCGTGAAGGCGCTTGCGCAGGACCTCATCGCCGCGGTGAGCCGCGTCGTGCCCGTGCTGCCGGTGCCGCTCGTGGCCGCCGTCTTCCGCCGCCGCGGCACGCTGCTGCTCGACGCCGCCGACGTGAAGGCGGCGGCGCTCGACATCATGAGCGAGCTCGACCGCGCCGGCGCCATCACCTATCTGCCGCGCTCGGACCGCGACTACGCGATCGCGCTCGGCCTCGAGATGCTGAAGATCCGCCACCTCGTCGAGGAGGAAGACGGCCTCTTGCGCATCAACGAAGCCAACCGCCACGTGCTCGACTATTATGCCAACTCGATCGAGCACCTGCTGCCATCGACGGCGGACGAGCCGGCAGCACCAATAGCGGTCGCGTCTCCGGATGCCGCGACGCCTCCCCTCCCCGCCTCCGCCGCAGCACGCGGGTAGAAGCCCACCGACATGTGAGGCGACTAAACCCGCGGATCGGCGTATATTCTTCGGGAGTGGCGGGCCGCGGCTCCCTCGCGACCGGCGGCAAGTTTGGGTGCCCAGCCACGACGGCCCCGCGGCCCTCGGACCCTTGGTTCGAGAGGAGCGAGTATGTCGGAAAACCACATCCGGAACCCGATCGAATGGGGCTGGCAGCAGTTGAAGGGCGCCGGCCACGCTGTCGGATCGGCGACTCACGCCGTGCAGGGCGCCGAGGAAGCGCGCACCGCCAGGCTTGCGGTCCGGCGCATCACCATCGCCGATCTCCGCGAGGTCCTTGCGCGCGGCCTCGCCGATTTCGGCGCCTATCGGACCGACGTCATTTTCATCTGCCTCATCTACCCGATCGTCGGGCTCGTGCTGGCGCAGCTTGCGTTCGGCTACGATCTCTTGCCGATGATCTTTCCGCTGGGGGCCGGCTTTGCGCTGCTGGGCCCGGTCGCGGCCATCGGCCTCTACGAGATGAGCCGGCGCCGCGAGCAGGGCGACGCGATTTCCTGGCTGGACGCGTTCGGCGTGATGCGCTCGCCGAGCTTCGGCGCGATCCTGGTCCTCGGCCTGATGCTGCTTGCGATCTTCCTGCTGTGGCAGGGCGCGGCCTACGGCATCTACGCCATCACGCTCGGCCCGGCGCCGCCGGTTTCGATCGGGGCTTTCATCGGCGACGTGTTCACCACGCGCGCGGGGTGGACGATGATCGTCGTCGGCATGGGCGCGGGCTTCCTGTTCGCGCTGCTGGTGCTGACCATCGGCGTCATCTCGTTCCCGCTCCTGCTCGACCGCGATGTGGGCCTGCTGACGGCCGTCGCGACCTCGGCCCGGGCCGTGGCGGCAAACCCGCGCCCGATGGCGGTTTGGGGATTGATCGTGGCGGGCGGACTCGTCATCGGCGCGATCCCGGCCCTTATCGGCCTCGTCATCGTGCTGCCGGTGCTCGGGCACGCCACCTGGCACCTCTATCGCAAGGTCGTGCCGCGGTAGGCCCGGCCTAGACCGGGCAATCGGCCCGCCCGCAGCGCGCGGCGCCGCGCTCGGGAACGTAGGTGCCGCAGACGCGGCACGCGACTGTCTTGATGTGGCCGAGATTGGGCTGGGGCTCGCTCGCGCGCGCCTCGGCCAGCTCGCGCTGGCGTTGGCTGCGCTTGTAGATCGCCACAGCCGCCCAGATGCCTGCGATCACGAGAACGAGCAGTAGGATCTTCCAGAACGAGATCACGCTAGAGCCCGAAGCGCGACCAGAGGAAGCGTTCTTCGAGCGTGGCGATGAGGCCGGCGGCGAAATTGGCGCCCAGAAGTTCGGGGGTCTCGCGCTGCGTGCGCACGCCCAGGCGCCGGCGCAGCCAGCCGACGCGTTCGCCGACCGGCACGAGGCGCACGTCCTGGCCGAAACGGTCCATGATCACCGCGCGCATGTCGCCGATGCCGTCGATGAGGCCAAGCTCCTGGGCGCGCTTGCCGGTCCAGAAATCGCCGTTGAAGAGCTGCTCCTCGGCGGCGCGCAGCTTCTTGCCGCGGCGCGAACGCACCAGCACCTTGAAGCTTTCGTGCACCTCGGCCTGGATCGCCTTCAAGCGCGACACGTCGTGCGGGTCTTCCGGCCTGAACGGGTCGAGCGCCGACTTGTTCTCGCCGGCGGTGTGGACGCGGCGCTCGATGCCCATGCGCTTCATCGCCTCTACGAAGCCGAACGACGCGCTGATCACGCCGATCGAGCCCACGATCGAGTTCTCGTCGGCGTAGATCTCGTCGCCGGCGCAGGCGAGCCAGTAGCCGCCCGAGGCCGCCACCTCCTCGATGAACACGAGCACCGGCACGTCCTTCTTGCGCGCGAGCTGGCGGATGCGGCGAAAGATCAACGCCGCCTGCACCGGCGAGCCGCCGGGCGAGCTCACGGCCAGCGCCACGGCGCGCAGCCGCTTCGGCTGGAACGCGCGCTCCAGTTGCGCCGCCATGCCGCGCAGCGAGAGCCCGCGCCGGAACGGACCCAGCGAGCCGATGATGCCGCTCAAGCGCACGACGCTGACGACGGGGGCGGTGGAGAAAAGGGGCATCGGCTCCGAGATCGACACTGGCGGAAATCTAGGTCTGCAGCGCGGTCGCGCCAAGCACGGCGGCTCCGGACCTTCCGGAACTATACCGGGATGGTTAATTTAACGCTAAGCGCCCTGGCCCAGCGCGGCGCCCTCGCGCAGCACGGCTGCCGCCGCCTCCGTATATTTGCCGTCCGCCTCGTGCAGCACCAAGCCCGGCAGCATCGCGGCACCGGTGCGGATGCCCTTGCGCGCGCGGAGGATGAGGCGCTTGGCCGCCCGCCCGGCCTTGGGCCAGAGCGGGAGGATCGCGATCTCGCCGGCCTTGCCCTTGAGCAGCGCCATGATTTCGTCGAGCCGGTCGGCGCGGTGGATGACGACGACGGCGCCCTTTGGCCTCACCATTTCGAGCGCGGCGCCGAGCCAAACGCGGAGATCGGCCTCGGTTTCCTCGTTCGCCCGCTGCCTCGCTGCATCGGGCGAGGGCGTCCCGCTGCCTTCGCTGCGATAGGGCGGGTTCAGCATCACGGCGTCGAAGCTTTCGGGGCGCAGTTGCTTGGGCGGCGCCGCGACGTTGCCGACATGGAAGAACACGCGCTCGCCGAAACCGTTCTCGGCCGCGTTGGTGCGCGCGAGCGAGACGAGCGCGGGATCGATCTCGAGGCCGCTCACGCGGCACTCCGGCACGCGGCGCGCGAGGCAGAGCGCGGCGGCGCCCGCGCCGGCGCCGAGATCGAGGACGTGGTCGCCGGGGCGCGCGGGCACGGCGGCGGCCAGCACCACCGGATCGATGGCCGCGCGATAGCCTCCGGCCGGCTGGTAGAAGATCACCTTGCCGCCGAGAAGATTGTCGGCCGTGGTCGCGACATTGTCGACGACGATGCCCTCGACCACGGCCTGCTCGGGGCCCGCCTCCATGATCGCTCTTGCGGAATCGAGCTCGTCCTCGGGCACGAGCACGCGGCGCGGCAGGATGCCGATGCTGCCCTCGACCGCGCTGATGTGCTGGTCGAGCAGCAGCGCATGGATGCCGGCCCCGTCCAGCGCCGCCATCAGCCAGGAAATGAAGACCGGGTCGTTGCTGCGGACGAGTTCCTTCATCGCCCTGATTCTGCTCGCGGATTCGTGCGCGGAGGGCGCCTCGGCGCGCGCATAGGCGCCCTTGACCGGCTGCCGCCGGGCAGTATGTGCTAGCGCCGAGCAGGTCCACAAGGCGAGGAAGGGTACGTGGCCGTCATCGTTCCGCTCGAGGGTGATCGCCGCGGCGCGGCCGTAAGGCCGACGCTCGACGCGATCAACGCGCTCGTCGCCGAAGACTTGAAGGAGGTCAACGCGCTCATCTTGAGGCGGATGGAAAGCTCGGTGCCGCTGATCCCGCAGATCGCGGGTCACATCGTGGCCGGCGGCGGCAAGCGCATCCGCCCGATCCTGACGCTCGCCACCGCGCGGCTCTGCGGCTATGCCGGCAAGCGGCATCTGGGCCTCGCCGCCTGCATCGAGTTCATCCACACCGCGACTCTGCTGCACGACGATGTCGTCGATCAGAGCCGCCTCAGGCGCGGGCGCGACACCGCCAATTCGCTCTGGGGAAACAAGCCCTCGGTGCTGGTCGGCGATTTCCTCTTCTCTCGGGCCTTCCAGATGATGGTCGAAGACGGCTCGCTCGCGGTGCTCGCCGTGCTCTCGCGCGCCTCGGCGCGCATCGCCGAGGGCGAGGTGCAGCAGCTCATGACCGCCAACGACCTATCCACCAGCGAGAGCACCTATCTCGAGGTGGTGAAGGGCAAGACGGCGGTGCTGTTCGCGGCCGCCTGCCAGGTGGGCGCCATCGTCGCCGAGCAGCCGCGCGCCGCCGAGGAGGCGATGGACTGCTACGGCCTCAACCTCGGCATCGCGTTCCAGCTCGCCGACGACGCGATCGACTACGCCTCGCAGAGCGCCACCATGGGCAAGGCCAAAGGCGACGATTTCCGCGACGGCAAGATCACGCTGCCGGTCATCCTCGCCTATCGCCGCGGCGGCGAGATCGAGCGCGAGTTCTGGCGGCGCACCCTCGAGAAGCAGGAGCAGAAGGAGGGCGACCTCGACCACGCGATCGCGCTGCTCCAGCGCCACCGCGCGATCGAGGACACGGTCGAGCGCGCACGCCACTACGGCGCCATCGCCCGCGACGCGCTCGGCCTCTTCCCCGACAATGCCGCCAAGCGCGCGCTGATCGAAACCATCGATTTCACCATCGAGCGGGCGTACTGAACCAGAGGACAGAGATCAGGGAACAGAGGCCAGAAGCGGCAAGCGCATTCTGATCCCTGACCTCTGGCATCTGACCTCTGATAACGCTATATCACCCGGCCCGCCGGAGTGTAGCTCAGCCTGGTAGAGCACTAGCTTCGGGAGCTAGGGGCCGGAGGTTCGAATCCTCTCACTCCGACCAGTGCAGCGCCCCGGCCGAAAACGCGCTTTCCGGCCGGGGCGTTTCGATTTCTAGGTGCAGCGCGCGTCTTTTTCGGGCCAGAATGGCGCCGCCGAACTTGCTTCTTCGCGCTCCGTTTCCCTGTATGGCGCGGTGGCGGACGGTCTCGTGAACGATCGCGCACGCATGCCGGCACGGCGCAGCATTCTCGCAGCTTTGGCCGCGCTGCCGTTCTCCGGCGCCTGGGTGGCGCTGGCGCCGGCGCAGGAGGTGTTGCGGCGCCAGTCTGAAACGGCGGGCCGCCCGCTCCGCTTCGGCCCGGCCCGTCCTTTCCGCTACGACAAACTGGTCGCCCGGGCGCGCGCGCTCGCGCAGCAGCCCTATCGCGCTCCGGTCGAGCGCTATTCCCAGGCGCTCGCCCGCATCGGCTACGACGAACACCAGCAGATCGCGATGCGGCGCGAATTGGCGGCCGGCACTAACAAGAGTGCAGTCGCCATCGACCTCTTCCATCTCGCGAATTTTTTCCGACTCCCGGTCGCCATACACGTCGTCGAGGCGGGATCGGCGCGGGAAATTCTCTATTCCTCCGAACTCTTTGCGTTCGGCGAGTCGGCGCGTTTCGCCGCCGGCCTGCCCAACGATCTCGGCTTCGCCGGCTTTCGCCTGCGCAATGCCGACACCTGGAAAGAGTGGCTATCTTTCCTCGGCTCCTCCTACTTCCGCTCGCCCGGCGAGGAGGGGCACTTCGGCCTGTCCGCGCGCGGCCTTGCGGTCGACACCGCCATGCCGCGCGGCGAGGAGTTTCCGCGCTTCTCGGCCTTTTGGCTCGAGCCCGAGGCCGGCCGCCTCGACAAGCTCATGATCTATGCCCTGCTCGAAGGGGCGCGCGTCGCCGGCGCCTACCGCATGTCGGCGGTGCACCAGACCGGCACGGTCATGGACGTGGAGGCCGCTCTTTTCCTGCGCGGCGACGTTGACCGGCTCGGCATCGCGCCGCTCACCTCGATGTTCTGGTACGGCAAGCACAATCGCCTCGAGGGCCGCGATTGGCGGCCCGAAGTGCACGACAGCGACGGCCTCGCGCTCTGGACCGGCGCCGGCGAGCGCATCTGGCGCCCGCTTAACAATCCGCCGCGCCTGCAGGTGAGCGCCTTTCCGGACCGCACTCCAAAGGGCTTCGGCCTCCTTCAGCGCGAACGCCGTTTCGCGCAATACGAGGATCCGTTGACCTTCTACGACAAGCGCCCGAGCCTCTGGGTCGAGCCGCTCGGCGACTGGGGCGCCGGGGCCGTCCAGCTGGTCGAGCTGCCCGCCGCCAGCGAGTTCAACGACAACATCGTCGCGTTCTGGGTCTCGGATCGTCTGGCGACGGCGAAGTCCGCACTGCGCTTGGCGTACCGCCTGCATTGGCTGTCGGACGAACCTTATCCTTCCGCCGAGGCCAGAATCACCGCGACCCGCACCGGCCGAAGCGGCGTGCACGATCCCCGCAGCACCAAATTCGCCGTGGATATCGAGGGTGGGCGGCTCCGCGGCATCGAGCAGAGCGCCGATCTCGCGTTCGCGGTCTCGGCGCCGCGCGGCAAGATCGAGCGCAACCATATGATGGCCGTCGACGCGCGGAGGTGGCGGGCGATCTTCGAATACGCGCCGGCTGATATGGAGCCCGTCGAGCTGCGCGGCGTGCTGCGCCGCGGCGGGGAGACACTCAGCGAAACCTGGCATTTCCCGTTCGTCCCGCGCCGCTGAGCGCCGCAGCGACGCTCTCGACGGCGTGGCGTGAATGGCGCTAGATGTTCCGGTCCGGCCGGTTATGGCGGCCACTGAACGGATCACTCATGGCGCTTCGCGCAACATCGCCGATGGCGGCGTTCGCCGGCTTCGCCCTCCTTGGGGCGGTGGCGGTCGCGCACGCGCACGGCGATCACGATTGGATCCGTAAGGGCGGCTACAAGGGCGTCGACGGTTCGAGCTGCTGCGGCAAGGACGATTGCGATCAGATTCCGGCCGCGCGCATCGAGCGCACGCCGCAAGGATACCGGCTGCACGATTTCGACCTGTTCGTGCCGTTCCGCCAGGCGCAGATCTCGGAGGACGGCAAGTACTGGCTCTGCCGCGACCGGAAGGCCATGCGCTGCTTCTTCGCCCCGCCGCCGGGGAGCTGAGCGGCAAAACGCGCCCGAACACGGACTCGCACGGACAAGCAGGACGCGCACGGACAAAGCGCTTCGCGATTTTCGCCCGCCCGTGTTAGTCCGTGTTCGTCCGTGCAGGTCCGTGTTCTTTTCCGATGCCGCGCTTCTCCGCCAATATCTCGATGCTGTTCCGCGAGCGACCGCCGCTCGAGCGTTTCGCTGCCGCGCGGGCGGCGGGTTTCGCCGCGGTCGAGATCCAGTTTCCTTACGATACGCCGCTCGCCGAGCTCGTGCGGGCCAAGGAGGCGGCCGGCGTATTGGTCGATCTTATCAACCTGCCGGCAGGCGATTTCTCGACCGGTGTGCGCGGCATCGCGGGGCTGCCCGACCCGTGCTACGCTGCGGAGTTCCGCGCCGGCGTTGCGCGCGGACGCGAGTATGCCAACACGCTCGGCGCCAAGAAGGTGAACGTGCTGGCAGGCATTCCGCCGGACGGCGCGGAGCGGCAAGCGTGCCTCGCGCAGCTCGCCGAGAATCTCCGCGTTGCCGCCGACGCGCTGAACGGCGACGGCATCCGGGTTCTCGTCGAGCCCATCAATGCGCACGACGTCCCGGGCTTTCTCGTCAGCCGCACGCCGGAGGCGCTTGCCGTCGTCGAGCAGGCCGCCGCCGGCACGGCGCGCGACCTCGCGGTGCAGGCCGACCTCTATCACATGGCGCGCATGGGCGAGGACATCGCGCCCGCGCTGCTGCACCTCGGCCGGCGCCTCGGCCACATCCAATTCTCCGACGTGCCCGGCCGCGTCGAGCCCGGCAGCGGTGCGCTCGATTGGAAGGCCCTTTTCGCCATCGTCGACCGCTCCGGCTATGCGGGCTTCACCGCCGCCGAATACAACCCGACCCGGCGCACCGAGGAGACGCTCGGCTGGCTCGACACGGCGGCCTGATCCCACACGCGAACGTGTCGCGGCCGCCGCGGAACCATCTCGATCGAATGGCGTTTGCAATCCGGATGAAACCGCGTCGGGAGGCGCAGTTGGCGGACCAGATCAACACTGGTGGCGATGGCGGCGGGCACGGCGGCCTCTACTTCGTCGTCGGCGCGCTCGTCGTCGTGGTCGGCATCGGCGCGTTCTTCCTGTTCGGCGGCACGGTGGAAACCGGCAAGAGCGGCCCCGACATCAAGATCGAGGCGCCGAAGACCCCAGCGCCCAAGACGCAGTAGACGCCCGCTCACGCTGCAGCAATCGTAGGCGTCACGAACGCCCAGGCGCCGTAGCCCACCACGCCGCGCGCCCCGTCGCTTCCGCGCGCGCCCGCCGTATCCCCCGAATTGCGAAGATCGAGCCGCGTGCATTCGAGCCCGTGCGCGCGCGCCGCCTGCAGAAGCCCCGCGACAGGAATGCAGCCGCACGCATCGTCGGGCCCAAGCCCGCGCGCGTCGAGGCGCTCGATCGCCTCGGCGGTGCGCCTGTCGCGCGTTCGCGCCACGAGATAGGGATGGTAGTGGCTCAAATCCGACGAGATGACGATGATCGTCTCGGAGCCGCCCCAGAGCGCCTCGAGCACCGCCGCCACCGCCTCGGGCGCCGCATCGCCGACGACGATCGGAAGCAGCATGAAATCGGTGAAAACACGCTGCAGGAAAGGAACATGGACCTCGAGGCTGTGCTCACCGGCGTGCGCGGCGGGCAGATCCTTGACCTGCGGCAGCTGCGTGATGCCGTCGATGGCGGCAGTGTCGATCGGGACGTCGCCGAGCGGCGTGCGATAGGCGACGGCGCCGGGCAGCGCCATTCCCACAAACGGAACGCGGTGCGCGGGGCCCAATAGGATCACACGCCGGATCGAGGCGCGCAGCGGGTGGAGCCGCGCATAGGCCGCAGCCGCCACCGGCCCCGAATAGGCGAAGGCGGCGTGAGGCGCGATCACCGCCTTGGGCACCGGATCGGCGACCCAGGCGCGTGCGCCGGCGAGCAGCCCGTCCACCGCTTGAGCCAGCGCGGACGCGCCATCGGGATAGAAAAGGCCCGCGACGGCGGGCCGGCGAATCGCCGGAACACGCGAAGCTGGCATCGACGGTCCCCCTCACGCGCAGGGTTCGAAACCGGAACAACGGGCAATCATACCCTATCTTGACCGCGCGGTTGCCAGGCGCAAGCTAGACTCCATGTCTTCGAACGATCACAAAGGCTGGGCCGCGTATCCGGCGCGGCACTGGCATGCGCTCACCGATGGCCGCATCCAATGCGACGTGTGCCCGCGCGAATGCCGCCTCGGCGACGGGCAACGCGGCCTCTGCTTCGTGCGCGCGCGCCGGGGCGACGCGCTCGTGCTGACGACCTATGGCCGCTCTTCGGGCTTCTGCATCGACCCGATCGAGAAGAAGCCGCTCGCGCATTTCCTGCCCGGAACGCCGGTGCTGTCGTTCGGCACCGCCGGCTGCAACCTCACCTGCAAGTTCTGCCAGAACTGGGACATCTCGAAATCGCGCGACATCGACACCTTGGCCGATGCGGCTTCCCCCGCCGCCATCGCCGCGGCGGCCAAGGCTCAAGGCTGCCGCTCCGTCGCCTTCACCTACAACGACCCCACGATCTTCCTCGAGTACGCGATCGATACGGCGCTCGCCTGCCGCGCCCAAGGCTTGAAGGCCGTATCGGTCTCGGCCGGCTACATCTCGTCCAAGCCGCGCGAAGAGCTCTATCGCGTCATCGACGCGGCCAACATCGACTTGAAAGCCTTCACCGAGGATTTCTATGTCCGTGTCTGCGGCGGCCGGCTCGGCGCGGTGATGGAGACGCTCGAATACCTCGTCCGCGAAACCGCGGTGTGGACCGAGATCACGACCCTCTTGATCCCCGGCCTCAACGACGGCGACGCGGAAATCGACGCGATGACGCGCTGGATTGCCGAGACGCTCGGCGTGCACGTGCCGCTCCATTTCACCGCCTTCCACCCCGACTGGAAAATGCTCGACCGGCTGCCGACGCCGCCCGCGACCTTGCGCCGGGCGCGCGACATCGCGCTCGCGAACGGCCTGCGCTACGTCTATGTCGGCAATGTCCACGACGAGGAGGCCGACAGCACCTATTGCCACGGCTGCGGCGCGCGCCTCATCGGCCGCGACTGGTACGAGATCACCGCGTGGGCCCTCACCGGCGATGGGCGCTGCATGTGCTGCCGCACGCGCTGCGCCGGGGTGTTCGATGGCCCGCCGGGCGGCTGGGGCAGGAAGCGCCGCGGCGTGTCGATGGCGCGCATGGCCGCGTGAAGCGACGAGCGACGCGCACGGGCCAGCTCGATCCTCAACTCACTCTATTGGGCCGTCATCCCGACCGGAGCGAGCCGACCTTGCTCCGCGGCGCAAGAGCGCCGTGCTCGGTCGGAACGACTAGCGTTGTGCGCGCGGTGCCTCACACGCATGTGATCGCGCACGTGGGCGCCTGCGTCACCCTGTCCGGCCCGGCTGTGACACCCATCACTTTACGCGACGCAGAGCTTCGCCTAGAAGCACGCCCCGCACGGACGCCGGGGGCGGCGCTCCGTGTCCCTCCTGCGCATTGCGGTGCAGGAGACGCTGCGCAGACCGCTAGGTTACGGAGTCTGAGCATGAGCAAGACCGATCGCCGCGGCGTGCCCGTTTCCGCCGGCAGCGCCAAGGCCCTCGAGACCTACGAGCGCGCGCTCGCTGCGCTCAACAGCTACTTCGGCGATCCCGTCGCCGCGATCGACGAAGCGCTGGCCGAAGAGCCCGATTTCGTCGCCGGCCACGTGCTGCGCGCCGGCGCCGTCGCCATGGCGACGCAGAAGGATTTCGAGCCCGAGCTGCGCAAGAGCGTCGAGGCCGCCGAGGCGCTCGAGCACGCTGCCAACGCGCGCGAGCGCGGCCACATCCGCGCGGCACGAACCTGGCTCGACGGCGACTTTGCCGGCGCCACCGAGCTCTGGGGCCGCGTCGCCATCGAGCATCCGCGCGATCTTCTTGCCGTGCAGCTCGCCCATCTCGGCGATTTCTACAACGGCAACGGGCCTTTGCAGCGCGACCGCGTCGCGCGCGTGCTGCCGAGCTGGGACAAGTCGGTGCCCGGCTACGGCTACGTGCTCGGCATGTATGCGTTCGGCCTGGAGGAAATGGGCGAATACGCCCGCGCCGAGGAGACGGGACACCAGGCGCTCGCGTTGAACCGGCGCGATCCCTGGGCCGTGCATGCGGTGGCGCATGTCTACGAGATGCAGGCGCGCCTCGCCGAGGGCATCCGGTTCCTCGTCGCGCGCACCGACGACTGGGCGCCCGACAACGCGTTCGCATTCCACAACTGGTGGCACCTCGGCCTCTATTATGTCGATATCGGCGATACCGGGCGCGCGCTCGAGCTCTACGACACGCGCATCCGCCCGAAGCAGACCGGCGTGGCGCTCGAAATGGTCGACGCCTCGGCGATGCTGTGGCGTTTGACGCTGATCGGCGCCGATGTTGGCAGCCGCTGGAAGCCGCTGGCCGAAAGCTGGGCGCCGATGATCACGGACGGCTTCTACGCCTTCAACGATTGCCACGCGCTGATGGCGTTCGTCGGCGCCGACCGCATGGCCGAGGCCGAGCGCATCGCGGCTTCGCTCGAGAAGGCGGCGCGCGGCGCCGGCACGAACGCGCGCATGGCCGGCGACGTCGGATTGCCGCTGGCCAAGGGCCTTATCGCCTTCGGCCGCGGCGACTATGCCGGCGCGATCGCGGCGATCATGCCGATCCGGCACATCGCGATCCGCTTCGGCGGCAGTCACGCGCAGCGCGACCTTCTCGGCATGACGCTGATCGAAGCGGCGCTGCGCGGCGACCAGAAACCGCTCGCCCGCGCGCTCGCGGCCGAGCGCCTGGCGTTGAAGCCGCAGAGCCCGCTCGCGCTGCAATTCACGGTGCGCCAGCGCCGCGGCGCCGGCGAGTTCGCGGGCGCCGCCGCGGCCCAGCGCGCGGCCGAGAACCTCGTCAGCGCGATCAAGCGCCAGACGGCCGGCGCGGCCGCCGCGTGAAGCCCGACCGCCTTCTGTCCCGTCATCCCGGTCGGAGCGGACGCGCTCTTCGCGCGGCCGCGGAGTGAAGGGATCGCACCGCGCTGGCGCACGATCCCTCGACTGCGCGCGACGCGAAGGGCGTCGCGCTTCGCTCGGGATGACGGCTAAGAGGTGATCGCCCCGTTGGCGCGCAGCGAATAGACGCCGGTCTGGCCCAGCACGTGCGCGACGTAGCCACGCGGGAAGAGCGGGCTCAGCGCCACGTCGCCGGCGTCGAGGCCGCCGGCATAGGCACCGAACGCCGGCATCACGAGCCGCGCGCCGTCCTCGATGAAGGCCCGGCGCACGACCGTCTTGCCGCCCGCGCGCGCCGCGACCTTGGGATGGAAGTGACCGGAGATCTCGCAGGGCGGCGTTCCGCCATCGGCGCGATGGCGCAGCACGACGGCGCGGCGCTCGAATTGCTCCGCCGCCTCGCCCGGAAGCGCCGCGGGCAGCTCCGCGTCGTGGTTGCCGGCGATCCAGACCCAGCGCCGGCGATGCGCGAGCGCTGTCAGCAGCGCCGCGTCCTCGGCTTGCATGCGCGCCCAGGCGCCGAGATCGTGGAAGCTGTCGCCGAGACACACCACGACCGCCGGATCGAGCCGGTCGATTTCGGCCGTCATGCGCAGCAGCGTGTCGCGCGTGTCGTAGGGCGGCAGCAGCGTCCCCCAGCGCGCGTAGCTCGAGCCTTTCTCGAGATGGAGGTCGGCGAAGACGAGCAGGCGCTCGGCCGGCCACCAGAGGGCGCCGCTCGCCCGCGCGCGGAGACGCTGGCGGCCGAGCGCGATCTCCTTGTGCCTGTCCGTCATCGCGGTCCGCGGTATTGTCTGTGCATTCTATAGGCCCGCGGCGGCAGCGCGACAGAGGCTTCTCAGGGCAGCCGGGCCAGCCCCGCCTCGGCCACCATTTCGGACTCGCGCCGCAGGATCTCGTCGAGGCCTTCGCCGAGCACGCCCTCGCGCCCGATCTCGAGCAGCACGGGGAGGGCGAGCGGCGAGATCTTCTCGAGCGCCACATGGCGGATGCGCCCCTTGATGCGCGCCAGGAACGCCGCGAGGCGCGCGAGATCGACGAGGCCGGTGGCGGCATCGGCGCGCGTTGCGTGCAGGAGGATGTGCCCGGGCTCGTGCCGGCGCAGCACGTCGTAGATGAGGTCGGTGTTGAAGGTCACCTGGCGCCCGGTCTTCACCTGGCCGGGATGCCGCCGCTCGATCAAGCCGGCGATCACAGCGACGTTGCGGAAGCAGCGCTTCAGCATCGTAGAATCGGCCATCCACGCTTCGAGATCGTCGCCGAGCATGTCCTGGTCGAAGAGGGCGTCCATCTCCGCGGCGGGCGCGAGCGACCAGATCGCGATCACGTAGTCGGTGGCGACGAAGCCCAGCGGATGCAGTCCCGCGCGCTCCATGCGGCGGGTGAGCAGCATGCCGAGCGTCTGGTGCGCGTTGCGGCCCTCGAAGCAGTACGCCACGAGGAAATGCCGCCTCTGTTGCTTCTCGCCGCGCGGGAACGTCTCGACGAGCAAACCGTCGCCGCCGGGCAGCACCGAGCGCTCGCGCTGGACGGCCAGCCACTCGCGCACCGGCGGCGGATAGGTTTGCCAGCGGCGCGGCGCGGCGAGCCCGGCGCGCACGCGCGCAGCCAAATGCGTCGTCAGCGGCATGCGCCCGCCCTCGAACGCCGGGATTTTGGGCGGCCCGCCGCCCTTGGCGCGCGAGACGACGAGGTCGAGCTCGCGGATGCCCTCGAAACGCAACAGGCGGCCGGCGAACAGGAACGTGTCGCCCGGCAGGAGGCCCATCGCGAAATATTCCTCCACCTGGCCGAGACGGCGGCCATTGGTCATGCGCACTTTGAGCGTCGGCGCATCGACGATGACGCCGGCATTCATGCGGTATTGACGCGCGAAGCGCTCGCCGGCGATGCGCCAGAGGCCGTCCTCGCCCCGCGTCAGCCGCCGATAGCGCTCATAGGCCGCGAGCGCGTAGCCGCCGGTGGCGACGAAGTCGAACACCTCGTCGAAGGTCTTGCGCGGGAGCGCCGCATAGGGGCCGGCCTGCGATACCTGTTGGAAGAGCGCATCGCGATCGACGGGTCTCCCGCACGCCGTGCCGACGATGTGCTGCGCCAGCACGTCGAGGCCGCCCGGGCGCAGCGGATCGCCGTCGAGCTCGCCCGCGTGCACGGCCTCGACCGCGGCTTGGCATTCCAGGAACTCGAAACGGTTTCCGGGGACGAGCAGCGCCTTCGACGGCGTGTCGTAGCGGTGATTGGCGCGCCCGATGCGCTGGATCATGCGGCTCGCCCCTTTGGGCGCGCCCATTTGGATGACGAGGTCGACGTCGCCCCAATCGATGCCGAGATCGAGTGACGAGGTGCAGACGACGGCGCGGAGCTTCCCGGCCGTCATCGCGGCCTCGACGCGCAGGCGTTGCGCCTTCTCGAGGCTGCCGTGATGCAGCGCGATCGCGAGGTTCTCTTCGTTCAAGCGCCAGAGGCCCCGGAACACGAGCTCCGCCTGCGCGCGCGTGTTGACGAAGACCAGAGTCGTCGTGTGCCGGCGGATCGCCGCGTAGACGTCGGGCAGCGCGTGCAGCGCCATGTGGCCGGACCATGGGATGTGCGCTGTCGGATCGAGGATGGCGATTTCGGGCTCGGGGCCGGGCGCGCCGCGGATCAATGTCACGGCGGCGGGATCGCCGCGGGGCGCGAGCCAGCGCCGGTGCCCCTCCTCGTCCGGCACCGTCGCCGAGAGGCCGGCGCGGCGGTGCTCGGGCGCAAGGGCGGCGAGGCGCGAAAGCGCGAGCGTCAGGAGATCGCCGCGTTTCGTCGGCGCCAGCGCGTGCAGCTCGTCGACGACGATCGTGCGCAGCGTGGCGAACAGCGTTTGCGCCTCCGGGAACGAGAGCAAGAGCGAGAGCGATTCGGGCGTCGTGAGCAGGATGTGAGGCGGCGACTGGCGCTGACGGGCGCGGCGCGCCTGCGAGGTATCGCCGGTGCGCGTCTCGCAGCGGATGCGCAGGCCCATCTCGGCGATCGGCGTTTCGAGATTGCGCGCGATGTCGGCGGCGAGCGCCTTCAACGGCGAAACGTAGAGAGTATGGAGGCCGCGCGCCGGGCGCTCTGCGAGGTCGATCAGGCTCGGCAGGAAGCCGGCCAGCGTCTTGCCGCCGCCGGTCGGGGCCACCAGCAGCGCGTGCTGCCGCGCCTCGGCCGCGCGCAGCATGGCGAGCTGGTGCGGATGCGGTTGCCAGCCGCGCCGCCGGAACCAGGCGGCGAAACGCGGCGGCAGCGTGAGGCTCCGACGGGCGGACATGCGCGTTCCCACCGCGGGGCGGGCGGCGCGGCCCTGGTGGCGCGCGGCCGGCCGGCGCACCATATCCGGATGATGCAACAGCGCGTCAAGGGCGCGGGCGCGGTTCGCGATTGGCTCGCGGTCACCGAGAACGGGATCTATTGCCGGCCGGGCGGCTTCCACATCGATCCGGCGCGGCCGGTGGCGCGCGCGCTGATCACGCACGGCCACGGCGACCACGCGCGTCCCGGCCACGGCGCCGTGCTGGCGACGCGCGAGACCGCAGCCATCATGCGCGCGCGCTTCGGCGCCGATGCCGGCGCGCTGCAGGCGACCGCCTATGGTGCCGAGGAGCAGATCGACGGCGTGCGGGTGCGCTTCGTCCCGGCCGGCCACATCCTGGGCTCGGCGCAGATCGTGCTCGAGCATGGCGGCCAGCGCGTCGTCGTCTCCGGCGACTACAAACGCCGGCGCGATCCCACCTGTCCGCCGTTCGAGCCGGTGCCGTGCGACGTGTTCATCACCGAGGCGACGTTCGGCCTGCCCGTGTTCCGTCATCCGCCGGCCGAGGACGAGATTGCGCGCCTCCTGGAATCGCTGCGCCTCTTTCCCGATCGCGCGCACCTCGTCGGCGTCTACGCGCTCGGCAAATGCCAGCGCGTGATCGCGCTGCTGCGCGAAGCCGGGTACGACCAGCCGATCTATCTCCATGGCGCGCTGCGCACGCTGACCGATCTCTACGAGGCCGAAGGGGTGGCGCTCGGCCCGCTGCCCGACGCCACCGGGGCGGAAAAGGACGCGATGAAGGGCGCCGTCGTGCTGGCGCCGCCCTCGGCGATCGGCGACCGCTGGACGCGGCGCCTCCCCGACCCGCTGGCGGCGCTCGCCTCGGGCTGGATGCGCGTGCGCCAGCGCGCGAAGCAGCACGGCGTCGAGCTGCCGCTGGTGATCTCCGATCACGCCGATTGGGACGAGCTGACCGCCACGATCGACGAGTTGAAGCCCGGCGAAGTGTGGGTGACGCACGGGCGCGAGGAGGCGCTGGTCTACTGGTCGCAGACGCGCGGCATTCCGGCGCGCGCGCTGCTCTTGACCGGGCGCGAGGAAGAGGAAGGCGAATGAAGGCCTTCGCCGTGCTGCTCGACCGCCTCGTCTATACGCCGGCGCGCAACGGCAAGCTCGCGCTGATGGAGCACTATTTCCGCACCGTGCCGGATCCCGACCGCGGCTGGGGCCTGGCCGCGCTGACCGGAGAACTCTCGCTCGATTTCGCCAAGCCCGCGCTGATCCGCAACCTGATCGCGGCGCGAACCGATCCGACGCTGTTCGCGCTGAGCTACGACTACGTCGGCGACCTCGCCGAAACCTGCGCGCTGCTCTGGCCCGACGCGGCCGGGGGCGGGCCGGCGCCGCGTCTTTCCGAGATCGTCGAAACGCTGCAGCGCACGAGCAAGGCGGAGACGCCGCGCCGCCTTGCGGGCTGGCTCGACCGGCTCGACGCCACCGGCCGCTACGGCTTCTTGAAATTGCTCACCGGTGGGCTGCGCGTCGGAGTCTCCGCGCGTCTCGCGAAGATCGCGCTGGCCGAGAGCTTCGGCAAGCCGATCGAGGACATCGAGGAGCTGTGGCCGACGCTGGCGCCACCTTACGATTCGCTGTTCGCCTGGCTCGAGGACCGCAGGCAGCGGCCTTCGCCCGAAGCGGCGCCGCGCTTTCGCCCCTTCATGCTCGCGCACGCGCTCGAGGACCAGGGCGAACTCGAAGGCCATGCGTGGCAGGTGGAATGGAAATGGGACGGCGTGCGCGTGCAGTTCGTGGCCGAGCACGGCGCGAAGCGCCTGTTCTCGCGCACCGGCGACGATATCTCCGGCGCCTTCCCCGACTTGCTCGAACGAATCCGCGTCGACGCCGTCATCGACGGCGAGTTGCTCGTCCGCGGCGCCGACGGTCATGCGGCGCCGTTCAACGATCTCCAACAGCGGCTCAATCGCAAGACCGTCACCGCGAAGATGCTCGCCGGCTATCCGGCCTTCCTGCGCGCCTACGACCTTCTCGTCGAGCACGGCGAAGACTTGCGCGCGTTGCCGCTCTCCGAGCGTCGCATGCGGCTCGAACGCCTCGTCGCCGCCCACAAGAGCGAACGGCTCGACGTCTCCGAGGTGCTGACCTTGACCGATCCGGCGGCGCTCGCGCGGCTCCAGGCCGAGGCGCGCACGCTCGGGCGCGAGGGCCTGATGCTGAAGCGGCTCGACAGCGTCTACACGGCCGGGCGCGTCAAGTGCCTCTGGTACAAGTGGAAGCGCGACCCGCACACCGCCGACGCGGTGCTCATGTACGCGCAGCGCGGCCATGGCAAGCGCTCGTCGTTCTATTCCGACTACACGTTCGGCGTCTGGCGCGGCGACGAGCTGGTGCCCGTCGGCAAGGCCTATTTCGGCTTCACCGACGAGGAGCTGAAGCAGCTCGACAGGTGGGTCCGCGACCACACGGTGCAGCGCTTCGGCCCCGTGCGCGAGGTGGAGAAGCGCCTCGTGCTCGAAGTGGCGTTCGACAGCATCCATCCCTCGACGCGGCACAAATCCGGCCTCGCCATGCGCTTCCCGCGCATCGCGCGCATCCGCTGGGACAAGCCGGCCGCCGAAGCCGAGCGCCTCGAGGCGCTCGAAAAGCTCGTCGAATCGCGCGCAGAGCAGGCGCAAGAGGAGCCGGGGCTGCTGGCGCGCTAACCATTCGCCACAATTGGGCGCGTATAGTAAGGCAACGAGCAAGGGGACGATTCCAGGTGCCCGCCACCCGTTACGCCGGCCTCGCCTTGGCGCTGGCCGTTTGTGCTTCCGCGCCGCATGCCTTGGGCCAGGCCGGCAATGGCTGGACCATCGCCGCCACGCCGGCCGCCGGCGCGGCTCGGGCGATCGGCTACTATGCCAACGGCTGTATTCGCGGCGCCGTCACGCTTGCCCTCGAAGGACCGGGTTGGCGCGTGCTGCGCCCGCACCGCAACCGCAATTGGGGCCATCCCACGCTGATCGCGACGCTGCGCGAACTCGGCCGCCGGGTGCGCGCGGCGACCGGCAAGGTCATGCTCGTCGCCGACATCGCCCAGCCGCGCGGCGGGCCCGCCACCGGGCACGCCAGCCACCAGATCGGCCTCGACGCCGACATCCGCTTCCAGCTGGCGCCCGACCGGCCGCTCGATCCGGCGCTGCGCGATGAGGGCGCCGAACTCTCGATGCTCGCCGAGGGCGCCAAGGAAATCGACCGCACTCGCTGGAGCGCGGACCAGCTCACGCTGCTGCGCGCCGCCGCCGAACTGCCGGGGGTCGACCGCATCTTCGTCAACGCGGTGATCAAGCGCGAGGCCTGCCAGGCCGCCGCCGGCGACCGGCGCTGGCTGGCCAAGGTCGTGCCCTGGTATGGCCATGACGGACACATGCATGTGCGCCTGAAATGCCCGCCGGACAGCCCGGAGTGCCGGCCGCAGGACCCGCTCGCGGTCGACGACGGCTGCGGCGCCGCGCTCGAGCGCTGGTTCACGACCGAGCCCTTTCGCAGGCACATCGCGCGGCCGGCGAAACGCCCCGATCCCCCGGCCGCCTGCCGCGCGCTCTGGCAGCAGTAGCCGAAGCGCCGCTCAGCGCGGCGTTTCTTTTGACCGTCATCCCGACCGAAGCGGTCGCGCCCCTTGCGCGACCGCGAAGCGGAGGGATCGCCCCGCGCTGGCGCACGATACCTCCACTCCGCGAGCCGAAGACGGCTCGCTTCGGTCGGTATGACGGTTGGTATTTTGGCGCCGGTATCACACGTCAGGGCGCAGCGAATGCCGCCGCGCTCGGTTGCGTCGGCGGGAAAACGCGATAGAAGTGCGCAGCCCGGCAACGAAAGCGGTTCGCACGCGCCCTCATGCATGGATTCGAGCTTCTCGCCGAGGGCGTGATCATTCTCGTGGCCGCGATCGCGGTCGTTTACGCGTTCCAGCGGATCAAGGCCGGGCCGGTGATGGGGTATCTCGCCGCCGGCGTGCTGATCGGGCCGCACGCGCTGCGGCTCGTCGCCCACCTCGAGGCGATCCAGACGCTGGCCGAGTTCGGCGTCGTGTTCCTGCTGTTCATCGTCGGGCTCGAGCTGTCGTTCCGGCGTCTCGCGGGCATGCGCACCGAGGTGTTCGGCCTCGGATCGGCGCAGGTCCTGCTCACCGCGGCGCTCGTCGGCGCGGCGGTGGCGGTGATCGGCGTGAGCTGGAAAGCCGCGGCGGTGATCGGCTTCGGCGTGGCCCTCTCCTCGACCGCCGTCGTGCTCCAGATCCTCTCCGACCGCGGCGAGCTTTCGGGGCGGCTCGGGCGGATCTCGTTCTCGATCCTGCTGCTGCAGGACCTCGCGATCATCCCGCTGCTGGCGATCGTCCCGCTGCTCGGCGACGGCGGACAGGGCGCCACCGAGTGGAGCGCAGTGGGGATTGCGGCGGGCAAGGCGGTGGCGGCGCTGATCGTGATCCTGCTGGTCGGGCGCTATCTGCTGACGCCTCTTTTCCGCGCGATCGCCGAGATGCACCGCGAAGAGCTGTTCTTCGCGATCACGCTGCTGGCCGTGCTCGGCACCGCCACCGCGACGCAGGCCGTGGGCCTTTCGCTCACGCTCGGCGCCTTCCTCGCCGGCCTCATGCTCGCCGAGACCGAGTTCCGCCACCAGATCGAGGTGACCATCAAGCCGTTCCAGGGCCTGCTGCTCGGCCTCTTCTTCATGACGATCGGCATGTCGGTCGATCTCCGCTACGCGCTGGCGAATTGGTGGCAGGTGCTGCTGCTGCTGCTGGGGCTCGTCGTTATCAAGGGCGCGGTGATCGCCGGCCTGTGCTACGCGATCAAGATGCCGGCCGCGGTGGCGATGCGCACCGGCCTCGTGCTCGCGCAGGCGAGCGAGTTCGCGTTCGTGCTGATCGCGATCGCCGCGCGCGAGAAGATCGTGCCGGTCGAGGTGCAGCAGATGGTGCTGGCGGTGGCGAGCCTTTCAATGGCAGCGACGCCGCTTCTCGCCATGCTCGGCGTCTGGCTCGCAGGGCGCATGCAGCGCGTAACCCGCATCGGCCTCGCCGCGCTCGAGCAGGAGAACATCGATCTCCAGAAGCACGTCGTGCTCGCCGGCTTCGGGCGCTTCGGCCAGATGATCGCGCGGTTGCTCGATGCCAACCGCATTCCCTACGTGGCGCTCGATCTGGACGCGCAGCAGGTGGCGGGTTTCAAGGCCAAGGGCATCCCCATTCACTTCGGCGATGCGACCCGGCCCGAGATCCTGTGGGGCGTGGGCATCGACCGCGCCCGCGCCATCGTGCTCACCACCGCGCGCGATCCCGGCACCGAGACGCGCCTCGTGAACCTGCTCCGCCGGCGCCTGCCCGAACTCACGATCATTGCGCGCGCGCGCGACGCGCAGCACGCCGCCGCGCTTGCCGCCGCCGGCGCGACCGAGGCGGTGCCCGACGCTCTCGCCTCCAGCCTGCACCTGGCGCAGTCGGTGGTCCGCAGCTTCGGCCTGCCCGAAATCGATCTGAACCAGCTCTTGAGCGAGTATGGGGAGAAAGACCCGGCGTGACCCTTCCCTCACCCGCAAAGAGCGGGGGAGGTGGCCCGCGCGCGCCTTCGCGCGCGGGCCGGAGGGGGCTGAGACGCCGAGACTCGGCGTTGACGAATTACGTGGCGCACACGCCGCGTGAAAAGCTTCAGACGGATTCCGGTGGAGAGACACCCATCCAACCTTCCCCGCAAGCGGGGGAAGGTTTCTGCCGTTCACCGCGGCCGTTCTTTCTCCCCGCTCTTCGCGCAGGGGCGTTGCTACTTCTTCTCGTCCTTCCCTGACTCGAACGCGAGCGCGGCGGAGTTCATGCAATAGCGCTCGCCGGTGGGCTTGGGGCCGTCGGGGAAGACATGGCCGAGATGCGCATCGCAGCGCGCGCACAGCACCTCGGTGCGCCGCATGAACAAGCTGCGGTCCTCTTTGAGCGCGACGGCGTTCTCCGTGACCGGCGCCCAGAAGCTCGGCCAGCCTGTGCCCGAGTCGTATTTGGTCGAGGACTCGAACAGCGGGGTGCCGCAGCAGATGCAGCGATAGAGTCCGGGCGCCTTGTTGTTCCAGTACTGACCGGTGAAGGCGCGCTCGGTGCCGTGCTTGCGCGTAACCTGATACTGCTCGGGCGTGAGCTGCTTCTTCCACTCGGCGTCGCTTTTCACGACTTTGTCGGTTTTGGGGCTGACGTCGTTCATAGCCGGTCTCCCAACTGGGCATGCGCCCCCGCTCGGACTATGGTATGATAGCGCAAATGGGCGACGCGACTAGCGCCGCGCCTTCACTTCAGCGTCAATTCGGAGCGAGGTGCGCTGATGATCGTTTCCCAAATCCTTCGCGGCAAAGGCAATGCGGTCTTGACCATCGCGCCGGATGCAAGCGCGGTGGAGGCCGCGCGCGTCATGCACGAGCGGCGCGTCGGCGCCCTCGTCGTGCGCCGCGGCCACGGCAAGCTCGAGGGCATCATCTCGGAGCGCGACATCATGACCGCGCTGGCCGTGCATGGGCCCGAGGCGACCGAACGGCCGGTGCGCGCGTTGATGACGCCGGCCGACCGGCTCATCACCTGCAATCCCTCGGACACTGTCGACCGTGTCATGGCGGTCATGACCGACCGGCGCGTCCGCCACCTGCCGGTGATCGAGGGCGGCCGCCTCGCCGGCATCGTCTCGATCGGCGACGTCGTCAAGGCCCGCATCAGCGAGACGCTCGCGGAGGTTGAGGCGATGACGGCCTACGTTCGGGGCTGAGGCCGTCCCGCATCGCCGGCGCGCGGGGACGGAGAAGCCGTGGGCGGGCGAAGCCCCCTCTTTCGCCCGCTCTGGGTAGAATTGCTTAGCAGGCGTTACGCCGCGCGAACTATTTCGCGAGGACGAGATTCTCCGCCTTCTTGCCTTTGCGGTCGTCCACAACGTCGAAGGTCACGCGCTGCCCCTCGGAGAGGGATTGCAGTCCGGCGCGCTGGACCGCGGTAACGTGCACGAACACGTCCTTTCCGCCCCCATCGGGCGCGATAAAGCCGAAGCCCTTCGTCGCGTTAAACCACTTGACCGTACCCATCGCCATCTAGTCGTCGTCCCTTTCGATCGGCCCCCAAACGACAGCCGCGCGGCGGCCGAAGGAGCCCGCGCGGAGGACGCATCATGCCCTATTTCGCGGCTCGGTGTTACGGTTTTTCGGACGAGTGCCCTCGCCGCCCTCTTTCGGCGTCGGCACTCCCGCGTAGAGGACCTAGGTTGACGGCGCCGCCGTGCCCGGCTTCGTTAGGTTGCCACGTGGGCCTCGCGAGCGGCCGCGCCGCCGTGGTCCCCTGCACCCGGCAGTTGAGGTGCTCGCTTGCGAGCAAGCGGCGAGGAGCTCGCCGAACGCCCGCGCCAGGGCGGCCGACGATGGTGCGCATGTCGGTGCTGTTTACAATGTAGGGCTCGCTGGCGAGGCGCGGCGGAAGGCGCGCTCGGTGGTGGGACAACCGCGCACAGGTGCGCTAAAGATGGAGGCGCTTCCGGGGAGCACATGGGTCTTGCCAAGGCGAGAAAACGGCGATTCGATAGCGGGCGAGTTGAGAGCGGCGGGTGACCGTGCAGCGGCGGTCGATAGAGCCGAAAAGAAGAATTATGCCGAAGCCCTATCTCGAGCCCTTGCACTTCGTTTCGCGCGCGCCCTTCGCAGGGCCTTTCCGGGTATTCTTCCATCCGCAGACGGAACCGGTCACGAATCGAAGGCCCGAACGGCGAAGGGCCTGAAGAGACTCGACGTAAACTATTCGACCGCTCAGCTCGGGCTGGGTCTTGGTGTCTCAATCAAGACGATCAACTTTCGTGACGCGGATTCAGGCCGGTACACGAAAAACTACACGCGTGCCGACGGTGAGCTGCGCGCAGAAGCATCTGACTACCATGAACGTCAACCATATGCAGTCTTGATCGCGATCGTGTTCTTGCCGTGCGATGCCTGCGATGATGCCGGAAAGAACGCGCCATCAAGCTTTGGTCAGGCAGTCCAGATTTTTCGGTTTCGTGCGGGCAGACGCAGGCCAACCGATGGTCCGATGTTGTTCGAGCGTATTTTCATTGGGCTGTACGACACAGATGAGAGGCGGTACGGTAAGGTCACATTCTTTGATGTGATGAACGCTCCACCGAAGCGCGGTCGCCCGACAGGCACCATGAGCTTCGCTGATGTGGTCAAGGCTATCACCTCGACCTATGACGAGCGCAACAAGCCCTCTTTCCAGTGGGCGGAGGGCGAGACGGAGCCGGTCACCCTACCCGGACCAGAGGAGGGCGAGGAATAGTGGCGAACAGGCGCTTGATTGCGCCCTGTGACCCGACTCGCTCCAACTTCTTGAGCGTGCACTCCCAGACGATGGCAACCGAAAAGCCCTGAGAGCGAAGAGCCCTCACCTTACGCGAATCACGTCGTCTATTCGCTGCAATCTTCTCTCGCCAGAATTGGCGATTGCGCTTTGGAACGGTCGCCGCGCCACATCCAATGTGCCCGTGCCAGAAACAGCCGTGAACGAAGATCGCCCATTTCCGAGAACGATTGGCAACGTCCGGGGAGCCTGGTAGGTCCCTATTGTGACATCGGTAGCGGATGCCGTCGGTCCACAGCCGACGTCGCAATATCATTTCAGGACGTGTTCCCGAGCGTCGAATTCCTTTCATGCGTTCTGAAGTGGCCGCGTCGACGATCAATAGGGAACGCTTTTGGACCACTTCAGGAGCTCCATCGCGCGCGACTTGGGATCACCTCGTCGCGCACCATTCTGCTCGCGAGCCGAGGTTCGGCTTCCATCCTACGCAAATGCCGCAGTATTGCGGCAAGGAAACCGGGCGCGAATCGTAAGCGGCTTTCCCTTGCGCGAGAGAAGAACCCGGAGGTTGCTCGAAGCGACAGCAACCGCCCGGGAAACTGGAGGAATTTGGCCAATGATTGGCGTTCGCCACGCACCGGCCACGCCGAAAGCCGAAACCTTCGACGCGTCCGACCATCATAGTGTGCCGCCTCGGGCCAACCATCGGCCTGCAGAAGAGGTTCGCCGGCCTCGCCGTCGTATTTCTGCGGGTGCGCCAGACGTTCGCCGATCCAGAACGACACAGCGACATTCACGGCATTTCCCACCACTAACCAACGCTTGCGCTGATTGAACTTCGCCGACTGGAAGCGAGGTGGGAGGAGTTGAAGATTCGTCCAGTCCGCGGTGAAACCCTGGAGTCGCTCGCCGTCCCGAATATCCGGCGTGATGACACTAAGATCCGACAGCAAGATCGCTGGAGGTGCTGGTATTCCGATAGCGGAGCCGCCTTTGAGTGTCGGTATGCAATCTTCTCCCCAGCCGAGACCGCGCGAACCCTCGGTCCAATAGAATCCGTGAGCGGCCCGATCGAGCGCAATCGCCTCCTCGCCCGGGTCAGGCTCATTTCCGTGAAACAATACATCTCGCGGATCGCCTTCGAGCGTTGCGTACAGAAAAATGCGCTTGCGCCGCTGGGGCAGACCGAAAGATCGCGCGTCGATCGTCCTGTACGCCCACCGATATCCCATTCCCTCGAGAGCAGCGATCACTTCGGCCAAGTATGCGCCCCTATGCAGGTGGCGCCAGTTCGGGACATTCTCCAGCAGAACGCGAGGAAAAGGCCGCTTTCGAAGGAGGTCCATCGTCTCGCGAATGAGGCTCGAACGACCGCCCGCGAACCCCCGTGTAAGTCCGGCTTGTGAGAGATCGCTGCACGGGAAGCCAGCAGTTAGCAGGTCCGACCGGCCGGAGATATTTTCAACCAACTCGTCGGTCCGCCGAACGTCGAATGCGATCCGTACGCCCGGGAATCTCGAGGCCAGGACCGCGGTGGCTTCCGGATCGCATTCGCAAAAGAGCGACGTGCGGTGCCCGGCCTTGTGCAATCCAAGTTCCAAGCCGCCGATACCTGCGAATACGGCGGTAATTTCAAGGGACCGCACTTTCACGGACCTACCAGATGATGGGCTAACTTGTGGCATGAAGTGGCCGGTGCACAACATTTTGTTATCAACAGGCTTGGTTGGGCTATTGCCGTGGGCATCAATCAGAGTACAATGCGGGAACGCGGAATGCAAGCAGTAGATGAGGCATTCCCGGTGATATGCAACTTTTAGTTTAAGGGCGCGCGCAGCCGCATGAACGGCGTCGTGTCACTTTGGCGTCTCAGACACTGACCTCCAGCGCGCGCGTAAGGGGCGGAACCGACTCAGGCGGCGAGCGCCGCGTCGACGGCGGCGCCGAGGCGCTCGACGATGACATCGATGTCCGCGCGGGCCGCGATATAGGGCGGCGCGAGCAGCACGTGGTCGCCGCGCTTGCCGTCGATGGTGCCGCCGCCGGGATAGACGATGAGCCCCCGCGCCATCGCCTCGGCCTTGATGCGCGCATGCAGCTTCTTCGCCGGTTCGAACGGGCGCTTGCTCGCGCGCTCCTCGACCAGCTCGATCGCATGAAAGAGCCCGCGCCCGCGGATGTCGCCCACATGGCGGTGGTTGCCGAAGCGCTCGACGAGACGGTCGGCGAGGCGCGCGCCCATCGCCCGCACGTTGGCGAGCAGATCGTCCTCGCGTATCGCTTGCTGCACGGCCAGCGCCGCCGCGCAGGCGAGCGGGTGCCCCATGTAGGTGTGCCCATGCAGGAACGCGCCCGAGCCGTTGGCGATGGCATCGTAGACCTTGCCCGCCACGATCAGCGCGCCGATCGGCTGCACGCCGCCGCCCAGGCCCTTCGCCACCGCGATGAGGTCGGGTGACACGCCCTCCTGCTCCGAGGCGAACATCGTGCCGGTGCGGCCCATGCCGCACATCACCTCGTCGAGCAGCAGCAGCACGCCGTGGCGGTCGCAGATTTCGCGGATGCGCCGGAAATACCCGGGCACCGGCGCCACGCAGCCGGCCGTGGCGCCCACCACGGTCTCGGCGACGAAGGCCGCGACGGTGTCCGCGCCGAGCCGCAGGATCTCCGCCTCGAGCTCGTCGGCGACCCGGCGGCCATATCGCTCTTCGCTCTCGTCGTCGCGCTTCCCGCGGTAGGCGAAGCAGGGTGCGATGTGCGAAACGTCCATCAGCAGCGGTGCATAGGGCTCGCGGCGCCAGACATTGCCGCCGGCGGCGAGCGCGCCCAGCGTGTTGCCGTGATAGGACTGGCGGCGCGCGATGAAGCGCCGCCGCTGAGGTTGGCCGATCTCGAGGAAATACTGGCGCGCGAGCTTCAGGCCCGCCTCGATCGCTTCAGACCCGCCGGAGACGAAATAGACGCGCTCCATGCCGGGCGGCGCCGCCGCGATCAGCGCGTCGGCGAGCGCTTCGGCCACCGGCGTCGTGAAGAACGCGGTGTGCGCGAAATCGAGCCGGTCGAGCTGATCTTTCATCGCGCGCACGACACGCGGATGGTTGTGGCCGAGGCAGGACACGGCGGCGCCGCCCGAGGCGTCGATATAGGTTTTGCCGTCGGCGTCAGTCAGCGTGATGCCGGCGGCGGCGACCGCGGCCGGGAGCGCGCCGCGCGTGCTGCGGTGAAAGACATGGGTCATGACTCAAGCCTTCGCCGAAGGGAGATACGCGCCGAGCGTTTCGAGCTCGCGCTCGGCCGCGCGCAGGCGATCGAGCGCGGGCTTGCCGCCGCGCGCCAGCAGCACGGCCAGCACGGCCTCGAGCAGCGCCGAAGCCGCGGCGATCGACGGAAAGAACGAGGGACCGGCATGGGCAAAGCGCAGGACGTGATCGGCGCCGAGCGCCAAGGGCGATACATCGCTGTCGGTGACGGCGATGCGCCGCGCGCCGGCGCGCTCGGCGGCTTCGCACGCCAGCGCGCTCTCGCGCGAATAGGGTGCGAAGCCCAGCACCAGCACCACATCGCCGGCGCCGAGCGCCCTGAGTTCGAGCTCGAGGCCGAGCGCGCCGCCGACCAGCACGACCTCGGGGCGGAACAGGCGATAGACGTAGACGAACCCGGCCGCGAGCGCGTGGCAGCTGCGGAAACCCGCGACGTAGACGCGCCGCGCCCGAGCTATGAGCGCCGCCGCCTCGGCGAGCTCGTGCGGCTCGTTGAGCGATTCGGTGGCGGCGAGGTTGGCCGCGTGCGCGGCGAAGGATTCGTGCGCCAGCGCCGCGCGGCTCCGGCGCTTCACGAGATCCTCCGCGCGCGTCGAGAACGGCGCGGGCGCCGGCTTCAGGCGGTCGACGAACGGGCGGCGGAGTTGCTGCCAGTCGTCGAAGCCGAGCGCGCGCGCCAGGCGCACCAGCGTCACCGGCGTGACCCCGGCGCGGCCGGCGACGGCCCGCATCGACGCCGTCGCCACCTCCTCCGGACGCTCCAACAGGAAGCGCGCGCCGATCTGGAGCTGGCGGCTCATCGCCGGAAAGCGGCTCTTGATCGTGGTGCGGACGGTGTCGAACTGCATGGCGCCGGCCCTGTTGCAACAATCTATTCCATATTGCTCTTTGGTGCAACAAATGTTACATTCTTCTTGCCCGCAGCGCCGAAACCGGGGATCATGCCGCGGTCGGCGTCCCTAAAGACGGGCGAAGACGCCAATCAATCGGGAGGATTCAGCATGCATCGACGCACGTTCACCGCCCTGGCTGCGCTCGCCGCCGCCACCTTCGTCGCCGGCGAGGCTTTGGCGCAGCAGAAGTTCATCACCATCGGCACCGGCGGCGTCACCGGCGTCTACTACGCCGCGGGCGGCGCCATCTGCCGCCTCGTCAACAAGGACCGGAAGACGCACGGCATCCGCTGCTCGGTGGAATCGACCGGCGGCTCGATCTTCAACATCAATGCGATCAAGGCCGGCGAGCAGGAATTCGGCATGGCTCAGTCGGACTGGCAGTATCACGCTGTCAAGGGCACGAGCCAGTTCCAGAAGGACGGCGCGCATGCGGATCTGCGCGCGGTCTTCTCCGTGCATCCCGAGCCGTTCACGGTCGTGGCGCGCAAAGAAGCCGGCGTCACCAAGTTCGAAGACTTCAAGGGCAAGCGCTTCAACGTCGGCAACCCCGGATCGGGCACGCTTGCCTCCATGCAGGAGCTGTTGAAGGAGCTCGGCTGGGAGCAGAGCGCGTTCTCGCTCGCGGCGCAGCTCAAGGCCGACGAGCACGGTGCCGCGCTCTGCGACAACAAGATCGACGGCTTCTTCTACGGCGTCGGCCATCCCTCGGCCAACATCCAGGACCCGACCACGACCTGCGGTGCCAAGCTCGTCTCGCTCACGGGGCCCGCGATCGACAAGCTCGTGGCGCAGGCGCCCTACTACGCCAAGGTGACGATCCCGGGCGGCCTCTATCCGAATAACCCCCAGCCGACGCAGACCTACGGCGTGATGGCGACCATGGTCACCTCGGCCAAAGTGCCGGATGCGACCGTCTACGCGCTGGTGAAGGGCGTGTTCGACAATTTCGACGAGTTCAAGAAGCTGCACCCGGCGTTCGCGAACCTCGCGCCGGAGAACATGGTCAAGGACGGCAACTCGGCGCCGATCCACCCCGGCGCCGCCAAGTACTACAAGGAAAAGGGCTGGATGAAGTAAGCCGGCGCCGCCGCGGCCGGGCCCAAGGGGTCCGGCCGCTTTTGGTTTTTGCGCGCCGCCGGGGGAGACCGAGGCATGGCCGCCACGACCAGCGCCGACGCGAAAGGCGATAGCGCCGCCGCGGACGTCAAGCCCGACGTCGCCGCGCTCGAGAAGCTCGTCGCCGAGGCCGACACCGGCGGGCGCGACCCCAAGGGCGCCGTCGGCAGGCTGCTGCTCGTCGTCGCCGTCGCCTGGTCGGGGTTCCAGGTCTGGTACGCGTCGCCGCTGCCGTTCCTGCTGCGCTTCGGCGTCTTGAACGACACCGAGGCGCGCTCGATCCATTTCGGCTTCGCGATCTTCCTCGCCTTCACCTGCTATCCGGCGCTGAAGCGCTCGCCGCGCAGCTACATCCCGATCACCGATTGGGTGCTCGCGCTCGCCGGCGCGTTCGCGGCCTCGTATCTCTTCCTGTTCTATGCCGAGCTCGCGACGCGGCCCGGCCGCGCGACCTGGTACGACGAAACCGCGGCCATCGTCGGCATCGTGCTGCTGCTCGAGGCGACGCGGCGCTCGCTCGGGCCGCCGATGGTGGTGGTGGCGCTGGTCTTCATCCTCTTCACCTTCGCCGGCCCCTTGATGCCGGAGGTGATCCAGCACAAGGGCGCCTCGATCTCGCGCTTCGTCGATCACCAGTGGCTCACCACCGAAGGCGTGTTCGGCATCGCGCTCGGCGTCTCGACCAACTTCGTGTTCCTGTTCGTGCTGTTCGGCTGCCTGCTCGAGAAGGCGGGCGGCGGCAACTACATGATGCAGATCTCGGTGGCCCTGCTCGGCCACCTGCGCGGCGGGCCGGCCAAGGTCGCGGTCGTGTCGTCCGCGCTGAACGGCGTCGTCTCCGGCTCGTCGGTCTCGAACGTCGTCTCGGGCGGCATCTTCACGATCCCGATGATGAAGCGCACCGGGCTTTCCGGCGTCAAGGCGGCGGCGATCGAGACCGCGTCTTCGATCAACGGCCAGATCATGCCGCCGGTGATGGGCGCCGCCGCGTTCCTGATGACCGAGTATGTCGGCATCCCCTATTCGCAGATCGTCAAGCACGCGCTCCTGCCGGCGGTGATCTCCTACATCTCGCTGTTCTACATCGTGCACCTGGAGGCGCTCAAAATCGGCGGGACGACGCTGAAGCGCGCCGGCCAGCGCACGCGCCGCCAGCGCCTCTTGGGCCTCGGCCTCGGCTGGAGCGGCGCGATCATCGTCATCTGCGCGATCTACTACGGCATCCTCGGCGCGCTGGCGCTGTTCGGCTCCGCGGCCGGCTGGATCCTTACCATCGCCGGGCTCGCGATCTACGTGGCGCTCCTCTGGTACGCGGCGCGCCATCCCGATCTCGAGCTCGACGACCCGTCGAAGCCGCTGATCCATTTGCCCGAGCCCTGGGCCGTCGCGCGCACCGGCTTCCATTTCATCATCCCGATCGTCGTGCTGCTCTGGTGCCTGATGGCGGAAGAACTCTCGCCCGGCCTTTCCGCCTTCTGGGCGACGCTGACGATCATGGGCATCGTCGTGACGCAGCGTCCGCTGGTTGCGCTGGCGCGCGGCGGGCGCGCGCTCGGCGGCGAGGCGCGGCGCGGCCTTTTGGAACTCGTCGACGGCTTCAAGCTCGGCGCGCGCAACATGATCGGCATCGCGATCGCGACGGCCACGGCCGGCATCGTGGTCGGCACGATCACGCTGACCGGCTTGGGCCAGATGATGACCGACTTCGTCGAGTTCATCTCCGGCGGCAACGTGATCGCGATGCTGCTGCTCACGGCGCTCATCTGCCTCGTGCTCGGCATGGGCATCCCGACCACGGCCAATTACATCCTCGTCGCCACGTTGATGGCGCCGGTCGTGGTCGAGCTCGGCGCCCAGGCCGGCATCGCGATCCCGCTGATCGCGGTACACCTGTTCGTCTTCTATTTCGGCATCATGGCCGACGTGACGCCGCCGGTCGGTCTCGCCTCGTTCGCGGCGGCCGCGATCGCGCGCGAGGACCCGATCAAGATCGGCTTCCAGGGCTCGATCTACGCGCTGCGCACGGCGATCCTGCCGTTCGTGTTCGTGTTCAGCCCGCAAATGCTGCTGATCGACATCGACAACTGGTTCGAGGGCATCCTCATCGTCGCGATGTCCACCATCGCGGTGCTGCTGTTCTCGGCCGGATCGATGAACTGGTTCGTGACCAGGTCGCGGCTCTGGGAATCGGCGGTGCTGCTGCTCGCCTGCTTCGCGCTGTTCCGCCCGAGCTTCTTCATGGACCAGCTCTACGCGCCCTACGCGGCGGCGCCGGCGCGGCAGATCTTCGAGCAGGCGGAGAAGCTGTCCGAGGGGGCACGGCTCGCTTTCGTCATCGAAGGCACGAACCTCGAAGGCGAGAACGTCACCAAGACCGTGAGCCTGCCGATGGGCAAGGCCGCGCCCGGCCGCCAGCGTATCGCGGCCACCGGCGCCACGATGGTCGCGGCCGGCGAGCGCGTGCAGGTGGGCGCGATCCAGTTCGGCTCCTACGCGAAGCGCACCGGCCTCGAGACCGGCTTCACCGTAAAGCACCTGCTGCTGCCTGCCGACCGGCCCTCGCCCTACCTCGTCTTCATCCCCGCGCTGCTGCTGGTCGCCGGCGTCGCGGCGCTGCAATGGCGGCGCAAGGCGGCGGCAATGGAGCCGAAGCCCGCGCCGGCGGCGACTTGAATCAGGCCGAGAAGCGCCCGAAATTGCTGTCGCATACGAATTCAGAGGCTGCACACCATGCGTGAGCTGATCTTTATCGTCGAGGAAGCGCCCGAAGCCGGCTACACGGCCCGCGCGTTGGGCGAGTCGATTTTCACCGAAGCGGAAAGTCTCGAAGAGTTGCGTGTTCGGGTGCGTGATGCCGTCCGCTGCCACTTCGACGACGGCGATGCGCCGAGGACTATCCACATACAGTTCCGCTAGTTCGCTCGCCGCGATGAAGTCTGCGCGCTCGCCTTTCGGGGGCACAGGATCACGCCTAGCCCCGCTTGAAGTATTTCTTAGCAAGAAGCTCTTGAATAGCGTTCCTCACCTTTTCCTCCGAAAACTGCGGTTTGAGTTGGCGTGCTTTCTCTACAAATCCGGAATTGTTTATGGATCGCCCCTTTCTGTTTTTTAGGACAAATACGAGCGTTGCAAGTAACTCCAAATCTTTGGCGTACTTGCCGCCGAAATTCCGGATGATGTCGTCGATCTTCGACCGATTTTCCGCAAGAAATTGCTCGCCCTTCTGTATGAAATGATCGAGCTTCTCGCCAGCCGAAATTGCGTAGGCATTTTCAACTTCGTCATACGTGACCGAGATGATCCCAAAATTAGATGCAATATCGATGTCCGCCGCAAGTGACGCCGAAAAGGGTCCATATGTGTAAAAGCAAAAGTTGTGGCCGAAGCTAATGCCCTTCAAGTCTTGAAGTAGATAGAAGTACTTTTGAATTGCCTTTTTCCCAAGACGACCCGTGGAACCGAGATGTTTGACTAGATAGGCGAGCATAGCAAACTTGTTCCAGTGAACTTGCTCCGAGGTCATTTTTTCTTTCCTTGCTTGGCGAGGAACTGCTCTCTCAATTGTTCTGCGCGGTCACGTTGTGATTGTGGAACAAAGATTCGTCGCTGATTTATCGGTTCGAGCCCATTCACAACCGACGAGAGCTCGGCGAGGGGCTTCGACCTCGCCGCTCCCTCAGTCAGTTTGACCAGTATTTCCTCACGACCAAATTTGTACCAAGATTTCTCTGCCGTGATAGAGACGGCGTCTATGTTTTTAGCCCGACCTATTCACCAGCACAGCGGTGAGAGTGGGATTGTGCAGCCGCGTCGAGGCCGGGGCAAGGTTGGGCGCGGCGCTGGATCGGCGCCGGTTGTTCTTGGTTTGGTTGTAGGGTTG